>Ga0257106_1000046_pt1 | contig 67025 bp, 41 predicted proteins | sample LP_taG_3_FD_190177 | JGI IMG/M metagenome (GOLD analysis project Ga0257106, IMG submission 190177) | Marine microbial communities from Northeast Subartic Pacific Ocean, Canada - LP_J_2011_P26_10m | ecosystem: Environmental > Aquatic > Marine > Oceanic | place: Canada: Northeast Subartic Pacific...
TTGGGGGCAAAAACCACACTTGAAAGGAGGAGAAAAAGCTTTTCATCATCATCACACAGAGACACAGAGAGAGAGCTGCTCGAGAAAACGAGATCGTATATATCACACACTCACATATATATATATATTCAAAGTGTTATTATTCGCCTTTATAGCGTTCGTGTGCACATCATCATCTCTTAAACTTATAAAGAGTTCAACATTTTAATCCGAGGACAGACGAACACATTTCATATGTTTACGAATAATAATGGACAAAGAAGAGGGCAAAGAACAACAACGAGAACTGTTTTTAACGTCTTAAACGCCGTGGCTTTAGCGGGTTGCAGTTTAGCTTTGTTGAATATTGGTGGTGGTACTACTCTCGTCGTTTCCGCGGCGAGATTGGCACCGTCTAATTTGGGTGATGATTTGCCCGCGGGAAGAGGAGGATACGGAGGATACGAATACGAAGAAGGTTTAATGTCCGTCATCGGCGTCGATGATGAAGCTTTGACGATACCAAGAAGAAGTAGATCGTTGCTCTCCCCCAAAACGCACTGGCACGGCCAATCGTTTTCCGTGAAAGACCACGTCGGCGACCGCATTAACCGATGGAAAGGCGGCAGCGCCGCCGAGCAGGCCGGCATCGCCAAACGCCACGCTCGCGAGAACCCGAACGGGCACGTCGCGCATAAAGAATCCGCGAACCCATTACACAGCACCCCACAAGTGTCCGAAAAAAAAACCAGGCCGAAAATGCATCGACAAAACGCGATCGTTGGACACGAACAGGTTTCCGGAGAGAACGATGGAACCGAGCGAAAACGAAAACGCAGAAACGCGATCACCGAACACGCCATGTCGGACGAAGACAAAGACGCGCTCGAAAAATTGAGAAAAGAACACGAAGAAGAAGAAGACGACGACGACGACGACGGCGGCGACGGACCCGGGGGGTGCTGCGGCAAGTAGTAGTCGTTTTTTAAGAGGTTGTTTTACTGTGTTGCTTTCGTTTACGCTTATTTGTTGTTTGTAATACTACTCTTTTACTCTCATAAAATCTAAGTAAGAACTACAGACGTATGAGTAAGAATTAGGCACTTAAGAGTACCCACTACGCACTTAAACCCTAAACTTGTAAATGCTTATTTCTTACTCCTGAGTCTGTAGTTCTTACTCTTCCTTCATTTCTCCTACTCTGCACTAAAAACATTTTCCTCGTTTTATTCATTAAAACTCTTCTCTTAGTGTGTTTAAAGTTCGCGCGTTCTCGAGATACAAGAAAGAAAGAGAGCGTTAAAGAGAGCGAGAGGAAACGAACACCTTATTCTCTCTCTCTCTCTTCTTTTCGCGACGAGCCGACGATTTCTTTGAGAAAAAGAACGACACACACTTAAGCATACGTAGAAAAGAGACTGAAGATGGGCGCGAAAAGTCCTCTGACTCATCACGTGATGAAGAAGACGAAAACGCGCTCTCCTTCTACTAATACTATCAAAGAAGAGTCGAAGAAGACAAAAAAAAACGCGTTAGTGTTTGCAAAACTGGAAGGGTTTCGATGGTGGCCCGCGCTCGTGCTCGGGAACATGAAGAAAGGTTTACGCAAAATGGACGAGCAAACGAGGAAAAGACTGAAACTTCCCAAAGGGAAAAAATCCAGAGAGGAGTGCCATCTCGTTCGATTCCACGGCACCGGAGACGTTTCCTTGTTAGCGAAAGATAAAGTGTGCGAGTTTAACGAGGAGAGCTTTAAGCTTTATGCGAGTGGAGGTTTTGCAGGGGAGAGTTTGGAGGAGATGCGAGGGCGTTTGATTGAGGAAGAACCCGAAGCGCTTTCGAGGAGTAAACCGCCGCTTTCGTCGTCGGCGTCGCCTAAAGAGGATGAGAAGAAGAAGGAGGAGAAGGAGGAGGGTACTACTGCTAAAGCTGCGAAGAAACCGTCGCGAAGCGCGTTTCAGAAAGCGGTGGAGGAGGCGGTGAAGTGGGAGCGAGAGAATGAAAATGGAGACGCGTCTTCGTCGGACGACGATTCAGACGATTCAGACGGCGACGAGGGAAAAGAAGAAGCAAAAGAAGAAAAAGAAGAAGATAACGCGAAAAAAGGAAAGAAAGCAACAGACGTCAAAGAAGAAGAAGAAAAAGTTGTTCGGACGACGAAAACGAAAGCGACCCCGACGAAGGATAAGAAGAAAAAAGACGTTGAAGTAAACGCAGCGGAGGCGGCAACGGCGGCGGAAAAGAATAAAGAGACGAAGAAGAAAGAGAAGAGAGATGTTGACGAGAAAAACAACAACAGGAAAAAGACTGGTGAAGCTGCTGCGGAGAGGAGAGAATCCGGCGGCAAAGCCGCGACTTCTACCGCGACGCCTCCAGCGACGATATTAAACAAGAAGAAAACAACAACATCGACGACGAGGAAGAAGAAAGAAGAAGGAGTTAAACAAGATGATGAACAAGGAAAACACGAAGAGAAGGAGAAGAAGACAGAAGAAGACGCATCTGTTCTTGGTGATGGTGGTAAACGGAAGCGGGGCAGAACCGCGTCTCCTCGCGCTGAAGTCGAGGAAAAAGTAGACGTGAAACGAGAAGAAGCAGAAGAAGTGCCTGCGAAACCATTATCATCGTCAAAAGAAGAAAACAAAGAAGAAGAAGAAGAAGAGCTGAAGGCACCACCTGCGCCTGCATCGCCACCTCCTCCATTACCACCGCCGCCTTTACCTCTCGAACCGACGAAAACGTGGCTGGAGTTTTCTCCGATTGAAGCGTCCTCGTTCGACGCGTCCATGATAAACGATCAAGAGAACGCGACGACGATTCAGACGACGACGATGATGATGACGAACAACAACAACAACAATAATAACAACAACATAGCAGCGGTCGTATCCATTGCGCCCAACGAGGACATCGAGCAATCTTTAATCGTCGTACAAAACGAACAGATGCAACTAGAAGAGGCGCATTTGAACCGAGCGCGATTAACGAGGAATCAAAGGAACAACAACACCAATAGCACCACGAACAACAACAACAACAACAACAACAACAACAACGACAACAACAACAAGAAGAAGGCGCGAGGAGAACAGCATCAGCAGCGGGAAAAAATTCTGTCGTCGTCGAACAATTATAGCAACGCTCTTTTAGCAGAGACCAAGAAATCGGTCTCGTTTGCAAAGCAAGAGAAGGTTGTATCTAATAGCAGTGGTAAGAACAAGAACAACATCGACGACGACGACGTAAACGACGACGAGAAAGCTTTCTTGCGAGGCGCAAACGCAGACGCAAAAACAATGACTTTGCATCGCGCAATGTCGACGACGAACAACGCGTCGTTGACATCCGCGGTAGGAGCGCCCAGAGCTACGCCGCAACACTTTCCGCGCGGCGGCGGCGCGGTAGCAGCAGGAGCAGCAGCGGCGCTGGATTCTAGGTTTTACAAGTCCTGTCATCAGTGTCAACAGCAACACGTCGCCTCGCCGTGCGAATTCGGTGGCGCGAAAAGTAGCAATAATAGCATTAACAACAACAACAACACCGACAACGATGCCCCCGGTAAGAACGATACCGGTAATCATCATCAAGCGGCGGCGGCGAGTAAATGGTGCGGCGTATCGTTCTGCGACCAGTGCGTGGAGAAGTTCTACTCGCATCTGACTCGATCCCAGTGTAGGAAGAAGTGCCCGAAATGTCGAGGTTTGTGCAACTGCCGATTGTGCTTGCGAAAAGAAGACGTCGTCGGTAAATCTTCCTCGTCCTATTCGAGTAAGTCGAATAATAACAACGCCACAACCACCATCGCTTCTTTGTTTGAAGACAGCGAGAACTTAGCGCTGGCATCGCTCGAAGCGACGTTAGATATTTCAGAGAGGAAGAAACGCGCCTCGTATTGTCTCGTCGCGATGGAGAAAGCGTTCGCGAGGAGCGCCGAATGCGACGCGTGGGAGATTGAACGAGAAGAGAAAAAGAAGAAAGAGGAAGAGAAACAAAGCACTAATAGAAATAGTAACATATCATCGTCACCACCCTCGGACGAGGACGAGGACGAAGATAACGACGGAGACGACGAAAAAAGCGATGATGTAAACGACGAATCGGAGAGAAACAACAACAAAAAGAAACGCAAGAAGTCAAACTTTTTGTCGACGACCGTCCCGAGCGGCGCCTTTTGCGACGCGTGTGCGAACGACATCGTCGCCGTCTGTCTCTCCTGCGACGAATGCGACGTGCGAGTGTGCGCGTATTGCATCTCTACGTTGCGCAAAGGCACGGAAGCGCCGTATGTGGAAAGAGTGTGTTGCTTATCCCACGACGACGTCGCGAGAGCTAAGATTAAAGCGGAGATGAGCAGGAGGATATTAAGCGAAAAGCCTCCCGCGGCGGAGACGAAAAATGCGACGACGATGAGTAGTATCGCGGCGGCGGCGGCTCAGAAAGGATCGTCAAAAGACTCTCCTCTGCCGCGCGTTAATAATCCATCGCCCTCGGCCGCCCAAAATCAGCAGCGAGAGGATACAAGCAAGAGCGAAAAAAACAACGACGAAAACGACAGCGCTTTACTTCCGATGAAGAAGCGATTGAAGATGGCGTTTAAAACGCTCAACTCGAGCTTCACGGACGGGTCGGACGACGAACTCGAGAAAAGATCTTCTCCGGCACAACCAACGAGCGCTCATCACTCTCAAGATCATCAACAACAACGCAAACAAAAAGAAGAAGCAGCAGCAGCAGCGGCGGCGGCGTTGAAAATAGCGAAGAAGTCCAAGCTGGAAGACGACATTACCTGCGTCGCGTGCGACGGGGCGATGAAGGTTGATTTACGAATGTACGATTTCAAACGCGTGAAAGAAGCGACACACGTGGCGAAGAAAGAATCCTCTTTTTTCTCGAAAGTTGATAAAAATGGAAACGACGACGAGAGTGCGGAAGAATGCCCGTACTGTAAAATGGAAACGATCGAAGAGAACGTTCGCGTTTCTTCATTCGGCAAAGGAAAAGAAACGAAAATTTGGACGCCGGACCAAAAGGAACTTTTGAAGGCGGAAAAGAGCGCTCTACACGCGAACGATGCGAAACAATACAATGAGTTCATCGCGCACTTCCGGTACCACTGGTCGAGAGATGACCCTGTTGTCGTTCGTAACGTTGAAACAGAAATGTCGTGGGACCCGTCCGTCATTGAACGCGCGATGCGCGATCCGAACATTGCATCGATGAGTAGTTCCTCCGCGGCGGCTGGTTTTGGTAACCTGGGTGGTGGTGGTGGTGTCGGTGTTGGAGGCAGTATTGGTGGTGGCGATAACGATTTGAACTCATCCGGAGCATACACGGCGTGCTTTCAACACGATGCCGTCGTGCCGGTGTTTGCATGCGGCGCGGACGAGTACGACGAACTCGCGAAGACGAAGAAGACTTCGACGACGCCGGTCAAAGGCGGTACTTCTACGACTACGAAAAGTAGTAACGGCGGCGCCGCGAACAACACATCAGCGCTTCAGGGGAAAGAGGAGGACGCCGCGACAACACCACTAGGAAATGAGAAGGAGAAGAAGAAGAAGAAGAAGCTCCTTCCAAAAGCAGCTTCAACGAATACGCCGAAATTCTCCATGGCGCTCAAAGACTTCTTCGCCGGATTCTTCGATCCGTTACTCACGTTTGACGGCAAACTGTTTCAACTGAGAGATTTCCCGCGATGCATCGGCGGTAATCGAATGAACTTGAAAGAGGTACTCCCGAAACACTTTCGACGTTTATTAGCCGCTCTGCCGTTTCGTTTATACACGAATCCAGAGGTTGGGACGATCAACTTGTTCGCCTTGCAGTTTCAAAAATACGTTCTCGGCGGCGGCGGCGGCGGCGCGGGAGAATTTTTTTTCCAAGGCGTCTCTTCAAATTCGAGAAGCCGAGGCGACGTGGCCGCGAAGAAATTCGTCGAGAGTTTGGTGAAGGCTTCGTTTTCCTACGGCAACGGAACGAGCACGTACGTGGAAGGTAAAAGCTCGATTGAAACGTTTGGCGTGGGCAGCGCCGACGACGTGTGTTCAGTCAACGTGTACTCCTCCACCTCGTTTTCCTCCTCCTCCTCATTCTCCACTGACGATAAAACCATCGCTTTGTGGACAGTCATTCGCCCACAAGACGCGGATGAAGTATTGCGACGCGTCGAGGAACACGAAGACATCGAAGAAGACGCTTTATATCTCTCCGACGACGCGCTGGAAAAAGCGCTTCTTCTTCCGCGAGAAGACGACAAATGCAAATCCAAAAGCATCGAATGCTTCGCGTTTGCGCAAAACGAAAAAGAGTGCGTCCTCCTCCCCGGCGGCTCCTTGCGGCAAATCTTAAACGTCCGCTCGAATTGTCGAGCGGACGTAAAGTTTAGCAGCCCGGAACACTGTCACGGTTGTAATCTTCTCCTTTTCGATGACAACATAAACGACAACGATTTTGAACGCCGTCGCGTGACTGTCCTCAAAGCCGCGAAAGCGTGCGCCGACGTCGTTCTTCATCCTTTCTCGGAAGAAGAAGAAGAAGAAGAAGAAGAAGAAGAAGAAAATGAGTAGTTTTGTAAAAGTGCGAAGAATTTAAAGGAAGACGAAGAAGAGTTTTAATAATGCGTACATTTCTGTGTATGTGCGTGTCTCTGTTAAAAAAAGCTTTGTTTGTTTGTATGTGTTTATGAACTGTGTAACTCGCCGCGTTCGTATCGCCAACCAAATGGTAATGGACAGTTGTTGTCGAGGAGGTATCGTACGCATTCGATGTGGTTGTTCTCGTGCGCGTATAGTACGGCGTCCTCGTCCCAAGGCGCTTTGGCGGTTTCGTGTAAGTACTTCAAGCAGTCTAAGTAGCCGCTTCTGGCTGCAGCGGTACATGCGTGGGCATGGGTATTGAATGCGAATTTACGATCGACAAGATATTCGAGTATGTGAAGTTGACCATATTTAGCCGCAAAAGTGGCAGTTCTCCAATCCCAAAGCGCTTTGGCTTCTTCGCGTAAGTATTTGAGTACCTCGAGATGACCTTCTGAGGCAGCATATTCACACGCCATCTCATCAATAGGACACTCATTTGCAATGCAATACTTTACCATTTCCAGATTACCTTGATATACTGCCGCATTAATCGTCTCTTCATCCCAATCACACTCTTTCTCCTCTCGTATCCACTTGAGCAACTCGAGTTTATTCGTGTAAGCAACTTGCGAGCAGAAATATGGTTCGTCCATCTCTTCTTCTTCTTCTTCTTCTTCTTCTTCTTCAACGTTATTATACGTGCCCCACGGATAATTCTCCCACGCAACTTCCAAAGTCGATATCGAGGACATCTCGCCCACTCTAAACTTCTCTTTCAAATTACCCGCGCCAGATGATCTCTTCACCAACTTTCTCGTTTCACTATTCACCTCGTACAAGAATTTGAGATCAGTCACATTCAATCTCGGTAAAATATGAGTGAAACTCACATTGTCGCTCTTCACGATCAAATCCCACAACAACAAAGCATCTCTTTCCCTCTCGCGCATCCTTTTCTGCGCCCTCGTCCTCATCTCTCTCTCTCTTCCGAAAAGCGCCGAAAGCCTCCTCCGGAGATGATTATATATGATCACAACAAAAGTATTGCCAATCTCTTTTTTTATTACGCATGTGATTTTGTTTTTTTTCCTCGAGAAAAGAGAAAAAAAAAAATTCCGTTCAAAATGCCTTCAAACCCTAAAAAGCAAATCTTTTCTTCCTTTGGATAAACTTCAGTCTTTTCTCTCCGTTGTTCGTAGAGAGCGAGCACACATCTGATAAACAAAAGCTTAACAAAACTTTGACGCTTAAACCGCAAGTATTAGCTTAAGGACACACGAACACACGCATAAAAGAGAGCGATACGATGCTATCTTCTTCTTGTTCTTTGACTCGGTGCATTCCTCCCGTTCTGTCTTCTTCTTCTTCTTCTTCTTTTACCTCCCGACGGAATGGACTTCCATCATCATCATCATCATCATCATCACGCTTATTAGTAAAGAAGAAGAACATGAGAAGAACAAAAGTAACGAAATCCGATTTGGAACCAGATAACATCTCCGTCCTCGTGGCTGGAGGAAGCGGGGTCGCCATGGACGTGTTTCGGCAGATGACCGCCGCCGGGACGTGGGTGACGGTGTTGCAAAGACACGAGGACAACAGGAAAGAGGTATGAGAGTTTTCTCACATTTTCATCATTCGCTAACACAAACGTTCTCTCTCTTCTCGTTGTTCTTCTCTCGTTATAATCACAGATTGAATCGGTGGGCGGATTTTTAGTCAAAGGCGACGTGTTTGATCCGAAATCGGTGAAGAAAGCGTTGAACTTAGTCGAAGAGTACGACGCGGTGGTGTCCACGGTGGGCGGGACGCCGGCGGACCCGAAGGCGGATTCGGAAGGGAACATCGCGTTAATCGACGCCTGCGTCGCGAAAGGCATCAAGAAATTTGTTTTGGTCACTTCTATCGGTACCGGAGACTCGAAATCTGCGCCGCCGCAAAACGTGTACGACGCGTTAGAACCGGTGTTGATTGAAAAAGAGAAAGCGGAGGAACACTTGAAGAAAATCGCAAAGGAGAAAGGGATCGATTTTGTCATCGTTCGACCGGGTGGGTTAAAATCGGAGCCGAGAACGAACACGGCGGTGTTGACAGAAAACACGAACGTGTGCGGTGCGATTCACCGAGAAGATGTGGCCGCGTTGACGATGATGTGCGTTCTGAAAGATAAAGCCAACGGGAAGACGCTGAGCGCGGTGGATAAAGCGCAGTTGTTCGATCAACCAGAGTTTGAGGTGTTTAATGTCGGAGACGGGCCGTTGAGTCCGACGCAAGAAGCCACGGAAAACGCGTTGAAGTAAATTTTAATACTTGCGATGATGATGGTCGCGCGTATGTGAGAGAGAACAAGAGAGACATAGAGAGATTGTGTTATGATATTTGATTTTATATTAACTTAAAACACACGCACACAACGCGCTAAAAACGTTTCGTATTTATTCTTCTGTTTTTTCAGTGTGATTGATACTACGCGCGCATCATGCGCGTCGTGTGGTATATATATAATGTTTATTTATATAATATATACAACCAGTCACACACCAGCGTAATGATGATAATATGTGATCAATAATAAATATGTATTTGAATTTCGTCGTTTAGGCTAATCGAATTTTAGAGCTACTATAGTAATATTCTTCTTTCTGTGTATATATATTATTACCGGTTCTGCCGTCTCACCCACTCGGGAATCAATTTCCTTCGCAAGGACTCGTCCACGCCTTTCAACTCCTCGTCCGTGAAATCGAACAGCGGCGGTAACGGCTTGTTGTCTCCTAAACTCTTTCCTTCCTGGCGTAACTCGTCGAACCACTCGTGCGCGCAAAACTGTAACCCGTCGAATCGGTTTGTAGGCGTGTACACTAAAACGTTCGCGATCACTTCCAAAGCCTCTTTTTCCACCTCTTTTCCGAACACGTTTTCCCACTTCATGGCTTTGATGTGCGGAAACTTAAACTCGCGATAGTTTGGATTCATGGACAAAATCTCTTCCCTCGTCGGCGTGCCTAAAATTTTGATAATCTCCACCAACTGATCTATCCCAGAATCTCCCGGAAATAACGGCGCTCCCAACAACAACTCCGCCACGACGCATCCAACCGACCAAACGTCAATTGCAGTCGAATAATCCGTGCTTCCAAACATCAACTCTGGCGCTCTGTAATATCTAGAACAAATGTACGAAATGTTCGGCTCCCCCGGCGTGAGCGTTTTCGCGCTCCCAAAATCACAAATCTTCAAAGCGTGCGTCTGCGTATCCACCAATAAATTCTGCGGCTTTATGTCTCGATGACACACACCAATCTTATGAATAGCCGCTAACCCTCTGGCCATTTGGTACGCGTACAATTTCACGTACAAAATCGGTATCCTTTCCCCGGCTTGGTTGTGTTGCTTCGATATCCGATACACCGTATCCGGCACGTAATCGAGCACTAGATTTAAATACACTTCTCCCGGATCGTTTCTATTCGTTTCGTTGTTTCTATTATTATTATTATCTTTATTATTATCGTTTTCTTCTCGTTGTTGTTGTTTGTTATCCCGCTGTTGGTGGTGATAAAAACTATGCCGCATGTGCACCACGTTCGTGTGCCTCAAAAGTTTCATAATAGCGAGCTCGCGGTTTTTAAACCGCTTATCCTGGAGCACTTTTTTAATCGCCACCGTTTGGTTCGTCGTCGTACACAACGCCTTGTAGACGACCCCAAACGAGCCGTTACCGACCACGCGCTGCGTTTCGTAACTTTAAATTAGAGAGACAGAAGTCAGTATGAAAAGCGCTTTCGCCGGTATCGAGAGCGAGGGCACAAAAACGGTCTGGTCTCCAATTAAGTTCCCATTTAGCCGTTGGGAAAAGAAGGGAATTTGGAGGAAAATCGTATCTCTTAAACGCGCTCACGTCTCGTCTCACATCGAGACAAACGTACTACTAAAACGCACAAACGCGCACAAATGTAAACAACCGCCTATTTATATGTGCGCATAAACAGAACAGAACGCGAGGAACGCAACGCGCAAAAGGAAGAAAAACAAATCCAAATTGAGAATTTCAAACAACGGGGAAAGAAGCGTAAATGCATCACCTCACGTCGCTCGCATCTTCTCTCGTCGTGCACCGAGTGGTCACCACGTGTCCAACCTCGTTCGGGTCGCCTTCGAATCGATAGCTTTCGTATTTCTGTTTGTGTTTTAATGCATTGAGAAGAGAGAGAGAGAGGATGAGATGTGTGTGAGCATATATCTAATACACGTAAAATTCAAAACTTGCCTCATTCCGCATGTCGATTTCCATTTGCGAATTCCCGCCTTCCTGCGAACTGGTTAAGGATTTTTTGTCCAACTGTAAACCTTTCATGAGCTTTTCTGGCTGCGCGGAGGACGAGGACCCTCCCGCGGCCATTTGTGCTCGTATGTCAACGGGTCGCTTTTCAGCGCAAAAGAGAAGCAAATGTGAGGCGAATTGAGGAAATTTTTTGACCGTTTGAACTAAGAGGGAGTTTTTGGATATTTAGGGTTTCATCATTTCTCGGCAAGCTTCTCACTTAAAATGGTAGTAGAGTACAACTATAATATAAATATTCTTCGATGTATTCGATGTATCTTTTTACGACGAAGCGCTGACGGCTTCAGCCTCAGCCGGCGCTTCTTGGGAGTAGACTAAATCCGGCGCCACGTCCAAGACGATCGGTCCGCACCGTTCGCACAACTTCGGGTGTTTTTCCACATCCGTTTTGCCTAACGCGTTGGAGTAACACCAACATCGCAAACACTTTCCGCCGGAGGCTTTTGAGGCCGCGGCGAAGAGTTTTCCGGCGCAGGCGTCGGATTCTCCGGATTTGGAGAATACTTCTTTTGATTCTTCTTCTCCTTCTTCTTTTTCTTCGATTTCACTCAGAGTTGCACAAAGAGTCACTTCGGAGCAAATGAACATTTCCTTCAGAAAGTGCTCGTTGGTTTTCAAAAAGCGAGAAAACGTTTCGTCTTCGGCGAAGACTTTGATGCTCGTTTCTAAACTCGCGCCGACCAGTTTCGAGTTCCGGGCGTCTTCGATTGCCAAGTTCGCGACGGAACGTAAATCGATCAACGCTTCCCAGTTCTTGGCGTCAGCTTGAGACATGATGCTATTATTATTACTACTAGTACCTTCTAAATTTTTCTTCTTAGTAGGCCAACCTTGTAAGAAGACGCTTATTTGCTTGTCCTCTTCGGCGACCGTGTCTCGCGCTAAGAACGCTTCCTCGGCGGTGTGCGGTAAAATCGGCGCCAACGCGGCTAATAAGTTGGTGATTAACTCGTGCACGACTGTTTGCGCGGCGCGACGTTTCGCATCCGACGGGTGACCTAAATATAAGCGATCTTTCGAGACGTCTAAATAGACGTTGCTCAAAAACGTGGTAAACGCGTTGATTTCCGAGTTTACCGCCGCAAAGTTGTAGTTGTCGTACGCGATTTCGATTTTCTTCATCGTTTCCTCCAATCGATAGAGGCAGTACTGATCGAACCCGGGTAATTGGTCGAACGCGATCGCGTGTTCCTTACTTTTGAAATCGTTTTCTACGCCCATTAAAAATCTCAAGGTGCCTCGAATCTTCCGGTAGTTTTCGCTCGTTTGTTTTATGACGTTTGAGCCGATGGAAACGTCCGAGTTGTAATCTGTGCTCGCAACCCATAACCTCAACGTGTCCGCGCCGTAACCAGGTTCGGTTTTTTGGTTCTTCCCACCTTCGATGACGAAATTCGGATCGACGACGTTGCCTTTACTTTTACTCATCTTGTATCCGTTTTCGTCCAAAACGAAGCCGTGCGTTAACAACGTCTTGTACGGCGCTCTCCCGGTCGCGGCGACCGAGGTTAACAAACTCGATTGGAACCACCCTCGGTGTTGATCGCTGCCTTCTAAATACAAATCGCACGGGGCGTTCATGCCTCTCTCGTTCAAGACACCGTTCCAAGATGATCCGGAATCAAACCACACGTCCATGGTATCCGTGCCTCTTCGCAAACTCGACGCTTTCGATTTGTGTTCAGACGGGAGTAACTCTTCGATGTCTTTCATAAACCACGCGTCCGTGCCTTCTTTGCGAACGATGTCAGTCACGTGTTTGATGATACTTTCGTCCATCAACACTTCGTTCGTCTCTTCGAAGAAAAAACACGGGATCGGCACGCCCCAGGAGCGTTGGCGAGAAATGCACCAATCCGAGCGACCGGAGACCATCGGACGCATGCGCTTCGAACCGGATTCCGGGATGAATTTCACCGAATCCAACGCCTTCAACGCGTCGTCTCTGAAACCTTCGACCGAGCAAAACCACTGTTCAGTCGCGCGAAAAATCGTCGGTTTCTTCGTTCGCCAATCGTACGGGTACTTGTGTTCGTACTGTTCTCGCTTCAACAAAGCGTTCGCGGCTTTTAACTGTTCGATGCACCTTTCGTTCCCGTCGCCGAGAACGTTTAAGCCGAACAATTCCGATCCAGCTTCTTCGGTGAAGTTACCCAAATCGTCCACTGGAGAGTGTAACGGTAAGTTATACTTCAAACCGGCGATGTAATCGTCTTGGCCGTGGCCGGGCGCGGTGTGCACCAAGCCGGTACCGGCGTCGGTGGTGATGTAATCGCCACCGACAATCACCGGATTTACTCTGTCTTTAATAGTCGGGTGTTGATACGTCAACCCTTCCATTTCGGCGCCTAAGAATGGGCCGTCACCTAACGGCGTCAACGTATCTTCTAAAGTTTCCGATAAACTCGCGACTAAATCGTTCGCGACGACGATCTTCTCGCCTTTGAAATCGCACACTCGGTATTCCAACTTTGGGTTCATGGCCACCGCGGCGTTCGCCGGCATCGTCCACGGCGTCGTCGTCCACACGGCTAACTTTAACGACCCGTCTAGTAAAGTCGATTTCAACGTCTCGTCTTTTATCGCGTTCGCGCCTTCTAAAGTCGCCTCGATCGGAAACGCCACGTACACCGACTGACTCACGTGCACGTCTGGATACTCCAACTCGGCTTCCGCTAACGCGGTTTGCGAACTCGGCGACCAGTGCACGGGTTTTTTCCCTCGATAAATGTGTCCGTTCAAAAACATCTTCCCGAAAACCTCCAACTGGCTCGCCTCGTACGCCGGTTGCAACGTCATGTACGGATTCTCAAACTCGCCCCAAATCCCGTACCTTTGAAACTGTTTCGATTGCCTCTCCACTTGTCCCAATGCGAATTTCGCCGCTTTCTTCCTCAACTTAATCGGCGTCAGATTTTTCCTCACCTCCGGGTCTTCGATCGACTGCAGAACTTTCAACTCGATCGGTAACCCGTGCGTGTCCCACCCGGGTACGTATCGCACCCGCTTCCCTCGCAACGCCTGGTACCGCGTGATGAAATCTTTCAGAATTTTATTCAACGCGTGGCCGATGTGTAAATCTCCGTTCGCATACGGTGGTCCGTCGTGTAACGTGAACGAATTTTCTTGACCATTTTCCTTCGATTCATCTCGATTCGCGACTTGTTTATACACGTTATTCTCCAGCCACCATTTTTGCATAAGTGGTTCTTTCTGCACTGAATTCGCTCGCATTTCGAACGTGGTTTGCGGTAGCAAAACCGTCGCCGCGTACGCGTTCGATTCTTTTTTCTTTCCAGAATTATTGTTCTTTTTGTTGTTAGTATTACCACCACCGTTTTTCTTCGGCGTGTTCGCTTCCACCGAGAAGTAACATCGCTTCACCGTTCTCGTCTTCCCTTTATGCAAAGACGCCGCAGATCCCCGATGGTGATTTTTAGAGAGGAGGAATGACATCGAGGATCTCGTCTTCGCGGAGAGAGAGAGCGATAACATCTGGGAAGAGATGATGTTTGAGAGGAGGTTTTTCGTGTTCTTCGTTTGTTTGCGCGCGTTTGTGTGTTCTGTGTTTAGTAAACGCGTGGAAGATTAATGTGACGTGTCTCATAAAGGTTTTATCCCAAAAATGGCTCGAGAGGTCAAAAATACACGCGCGAACGCCTTTTCGGCGGTCTGTCCTCCGGATGTGCTCTATCTATCTGTATCGCTTTTGTTTCTCTCTCACTCTCTTTCTAGTCGTCGTCTCGATGTATTGAGCGTATCGTATTTATCCGTCGTTGGTTCTTCTTGGCGCCGCCCTTTTTCTCGCAAGGAGTAGTTTTATACGCTCGGGGCGTTACTCGAAGTACCGAGTTTTGTAAGCGATGTCTTCTTCCTCCCAGTCGTTTTTAAGAGGCACTTTCGCCTCTTCGACTTATATGAGTATTTGAAGCAATCGTCGAGTTTTTGCCAAACTTTGTTTGCAGCGTTTGTTTTTACGCGGCTGATATCTATCCCTCATCAGATACTTCAGTTCAGTCGAAAACTTTCCCTCCTAAGCGTTTACTCCGTCTCACCGCGGCTTTCCTCTTCGCCTTATAATCGTCCCTGAACTTCTCCACCGTCTGATGCCATTCCGAGAGAAGCTGTTTTTGCTGCTCTCGTTTTCTTCGCACCTCCTCAAAATCCTCGTCTTTTGTATCTCTTGCGCTCCAAGCCGTCGCCCCCCACTCGCGAGACTTCCGCTTCACGCGCTCGAGCTCGCCCGGGAGAAAGAACGCGTCGACGAAAGACATTTTCCCCAATTTCGGTTTAATCGAAAGAGCTTTACTCCTACTCGTCATCAAAGCCTTCTTCTTAATCGGGGTTTTTCTTCTTTCCTCGTCCTCGATGGCAACATTTAAACTCATCGAAGGCTTCTTTGGCGTTCGTTCCTTCTTTGTCTTCTTTTCCTCCTTTTCCTCCTCCTCTTTGACATCATCATCTCGTCCGTTTCCGGAAAACAGCTGCCAAGACGGCGGCGACAGGGAGACTAAATCTTTGAACGAATACTTCGCGTCCACCTCGTATGAGTTTCCTCCTTTTTTCGATGACGTTTCTTCCTTCTTCTTCGTCGTCATCTTTAAGCGTTTACTCCGTTTTTCCCCGTACGTTGTCTTAACTGTTTTTTCTTTCGCGCTGATGTTGCGCTCGAAAATTGAGGAGACGACAGGTACGCGATTTAGAAACGACGAAAAGAAAACAATACTACGTATCGTTTGCACCTTTTCTGCGCGTCGTTTATGTTCTTGTCGTCGTTTATGTTTACGTTGTTATTGTTTATGTCGCGCACATCTCTCTTTTAAAATGCGGCATAAACGTACGCGTAAAATATCTTCCGCTTAAGAATACTCTCGTCATCGTCGTAATCCGAGAGACAAAATTAAGAAACGTAGTAGAGAATCAAACTCTGTTGGCTTTTCACCGTCCTTCGCACACAAGATCGTGTGTTTTTCCCGTTCGCGTTGCATAGAGCGTTTAACATTACACGAGCGCAAATTTCATCATTTTAGCGCAGACATCATCTCATCAGAGAGAGAGTTTAAGAGAACAGAGAGACATTAAAATGACCGAAGATAAAGAAGAGGACAAATCCGTAATCGGCGTCTTCGGCATGGGCGTCATGGGACAAAACCTCGCCTTGAACGTCGCCTCGAAAAGCTTCAAAGTCTCCTGTTACAACCGAGAGGATGAATTTTCGATGCGGTTGTTCGAAGCGCTCGAGATTGCAAAGAGGGACATTTCAAACGGTGACGATTTACTGCGAGTGTTTAAGGATTTAAACGAGTTCGTGGACAGTTTGAAGAAACCAAGGTACGTGTTGTTCTTTTTCGTCGCTCTCTCTTTCGTTGTTCGGTTTGCTGTTCGATGTGAGATGAAATACGTACTGACGCTCGTAAATCGACGCTCTCGATTTTTTAAAGGCGAATACTGTTATCTATTCCAGCCGGGAAACCAGTGGAGATGACTTTAGATCTTCTGAAACCGTTGTTAGAATCCGACGACGTGATCATCGACGGCGGAAACGAGCACTTTTTGGAAACTCGGAGACGCGAACAGATGTGCGCCGTCGATTGGTTTGCGGAGTGCGGGAAGAAAATTCATTTCGTCGGCATGGGCATTTCCGGCGGCGCGGAAGGCGCGAGACACGGGCCAGCGCTCATGCCCGGAGGCTCAGAATTCGCGTACAACAGTTTAAAGCCAATGTTGGAAGCGATGAGCGCGAAAGCTGGGGAGAAGAACGACGAGCCGTGCGTCACGAGATGCGGGCCGGACGGGTGCGGGCACTACGTGAAAATGGTGCACAACGGCATCGAATACGCGGACATGCAATTTATCGCGGAATCGGTGGTTTTGTTGAGAGACGTGTTAGGTTTTGATAACGAAAAACAATCCATTGCGTTAAAAGAGTGGAACAATGGGGATTTGGAATCGTTTTTGATCGATATCACCGCCAAGTGTTTGAAGAAGAAGGATGACGACGGCGACGATTCGTACTTAGCGAACAAAGTGTTAGATAAAGCCGGATCGAAAGGAACCGGGAAGTGGACCGTACAGTTAGCCGCGGACGCTGGTATTGCTATTCCGTGTTGTTCGGCCGCGTTGGAGGCGAGGTATATCTCCGCCGCCATCGACGACCGAGCGAAGTGTTCGGAGATGTACTCGAACAACGCCGAAGACTTAGTATTAGAATCTTCTAAAACCTCCTCCTCCTCCTCAACAACAACGACAACTCTGAATGCAGAGACTTTAGGCAAAGCTTTATATTGCGCGAAAATTATCGCCTACGCGCAAGGTTTATCCCTCATTAAATCCGCCGGGAACGATTACGGCTGGTCCGAGGATTTAAACATTGCAAACATTTGTAAAGTGTGGCGCGGCGGGTGCATCATACGCGCCAAACTGCTCGAAACCATCGTCCGGGCGTTTACCAAAGAACCGTCGTTATCCAACTTACTCTTAGATTCGGAAATTAGTTCGATCGTGAAAAGTAGAGTCGGTGATTTGCGCAAAGTGGTCGTCGAAGCCGCGCAAAGAGGCATCGCCTCGCCGGCGCTGATGAACGCGTTGAGTTACTACGATAACATGAAAACGAAACGAGGGAGCGCGTACATCATTCAAGCGCAACGGGACGCGTTCGGAGCGCACACGTTCGAGAGAGTCGATAAGGAAGGGAAGTTTCACGCCGATTGGTGGTAGTAATAATTGCTATATATATAAGAAAGAGAGAGGAAGATGGGCGTTGAATACTACTAAAATGATTCGTCGACGAGGTGTAAAAAACGTCTAAAAATAGATTTGGCAACCGCACAAAAATACTTCCGCTCGCGCTTATCACGACTACCATATATTCGCACTATTATTAAAATAACCAACACCACCAACAACAACATTAATGCTCTCTGCTTCCGCAGTCGACGCGCTCTGGCGCGCGTGTCTCTTCAAACTCTCGAAACTTCTCGCGTTGGACATCCGCCTCGACGACGCTTCAACGTCTTCGTCTCCTCCTGAGGAGGATGTCACCACCATCGAGTCTCCTCCCTCGGACGATTCAGACGACGACGAAAACGAGGACGAAAACGACGCGTTATCCGTGTACCTTCGCTACCTTTCCATTCTCCGTGCCTTAAACCTTTGCGAACACTCGTGCGTGCATCCGCAAAAGCATCGATTGATCGATCGATTGATGTCCTGCGTGTATTTTCGAGCAGCGAAAGTACGACTGAAAGGAGAAGAAGAAAATTTATTCGACACGGAAACGATGGAGGAAAGATTGCGACACCGAAACGAGACGAAAGAGAACGGTAACATGGTCGTCCCTACGCGGTTTTGGAGGGAAAGGAGAGGGTTTCTGAGGAAGGAGGTTGCATCGGTGATGGAGAAGGTGAACGCGGATGTGACGGCGAAGCGTACGCGCGAGATGGATTTTGACGCTCCGGACGACGACGGGAGGCAATCGGACGAGAAGAATGGTCTCGACGAGGAAGAAGCATTGATCATTGAATCGACAAATGCGGAGGAGACTAACTCGAAAGAAGAGGAGGACGAGGAAATGCGCGAAGTAGTAGTAGCAGAAGGTGTAGGAGTCGTCGCAGAAGAATTAAACGAAGAAGAAGTCAAAGAAAAGAGAGAATCGAGTCTCGCAAAATACGCGGACGAAAAACATCGATTGGCCGTCGTCAACGTGCAAAGAAACGCGAGAGGATGTTTAGCGAGGAAAAAGATGAGACGAAAAGTGGAAGATGAATTAGAGCGGGTCGGAATGTTGGTTTTGAACAACGATGATGCGACGACGACGACAAAGAAGAAGATGAAGATGAACGTTTGCAACAATGTTGACTCGAGATCCCGCTAGACTTTCGCCTGCGCGGGATCCGAAGAAGAAGATAAAGATGATGATATTTCAGAAGACAACATCGAAACCAAAATCGAACTCTTGCGCGGAAAACGACTGCAAGAGTTTGAACAAAATCAACCGCATGTGTACGAACGCACGAAGAAAGCGTTACTGGAAGAGCACGGGAGTAAAATTGAGACGTTTGTTCGCGAGTACCGCGAAACGCACCAAGGCGCGTTGCCCGAATTGAAAGATATCAACATCTTTGACGACGACGACGAACGCAACAAGAAAGAGAAAGATGATGATGATGCTGCTGATGTCACAGAAAATAAGACAGCGAGCGATGAAAATACAAACAACGGCGAAGACGACCGAAAGTGCGGATTTGAAGCCTTGCGAAAAATACTCGAAGAATCCGAGCGAGCGTTTCCAAGCGCGACGACGACGTCGTCCATATCGAACGACGACGACGCGAATACTCAGGAAATCAACGACAACAGAAGAGAACGAAGAAACACGAGTTTTAGCGAACAGGCGGAGAAAAGAGCGATCGAGAGAGAGGTGTTGAAAGAAGTGTCGATTGAGATCAAAGAAAATGTAAAACTCGCGTTGGAACGGATGCGCCAAGAGGACGACGTAAACGACGCGACGTTGACCACCAAGACGACGAGGAAAGAAGAGGATGGAAATTCGAAATCGGCGACCGAAGCGGCAATGAAGAACAAAAGCAGCGCGACAAAGAAGGCAAAGAAGAAGAAGCAGACGAATGGGAAGACGAAGAAAAAGTCAACAAAATGTCCTAAATCCTGCGCCTCCGCCTTGGAGCAAGAAAAAGCGCTGTACGATTCCATCGACGCGTACCCGATGGCGAAGTATCTACTCCAACACAACGTCAAAATCGACTGTTTTTGTTCTTCAGAGCGCGAGAAAAAGTACGACGGCGACGATACCGTCGTGAACAACAACACATTCATCGCGAGCGGTGCGGACGAGTTCGTCTACTGCGAAGAGGAAGCGCCGGACCGGTCCGTGGACGACCAGAAGCGAGCGATTGAATCGATCAAATCGAACGTCTTGATACCTCTCGGAGCGAGCACATCCAGCGTGTGGTTAGAATCATACGCGCACAATGCGGAGAAACCAAAACATTTGCTCTTCATCGGACCGAGAGGGTGCGGACAGAAACATTTCGCGAAAAATGTCCTCGCGAGGGAGACCGGGAGCGTATTTTTTGACTGCTCGATTGAAAATGTCATGCGGAGGAGGAGCAAAGAAGCGAACGCAACGACTACAGAACACGACGGAGACGATACGAAGGATACAGAACAAGACGACGAGAGTGCATTTTGCGCGGACTTGTTGAAACGAACGTTCCAGTTGGCTAAAAAATGGGCGCCGAGTGTCGTGTACGTGGGCAACATCGAGAACGCGTTCGCGACGGGCAAGAAGAAGAAGACGAAGACCAAGAAGGGCAACGAGGAAGAAGGAGAAGAAGACGAGGACAGAAATGTAAGCGAGGAGAATACGGTCGGGAATGGCGGAATCGGTACCGATGGAACACAAGTGCGAGCGGATGCGTCTGTTTCATCAAACGCGAAGACTTCTTATACTCAACAGACTCAAAAAGTCGACCCGAAATCGTTCAAAGCTGGGTTAACTGCCGCGTTGAAATCGCTAGAGAAAGAAAACAACAGTTCGCGTCGCGTGTGCGTCGTCGCGTCCATCTCAGACGCATCTCGTTTGACCAAAAAAGACGAGAAATCTGTACTGGGCAAAATCTTTCACCCGAAGGATACGTTCGCGGCGCCGTTCATGCGTCCATCGCGAGCGGCGAGGTACGACTTGTTGAAAAGTTTTTATCGAGAAGTCGTCGACGAGTATTATACCGACGAATGCAACAATGATACGTCGTGTTTGTCATCCTCGAAGAAGTCAACAAAATCAAAATCGCGAATGTTCTCGAAAGTCGTCGCCGACGGCGCTCGCGACGAAGGCGCCGTCTCAGAGCTCTCGCACTCCGCGGAGACGTGTAACCGTAAAGTGCTCAAACTTTGCGTTCGAGAAGGTTTCAGGAAAGCCGTGGAGTATATTTCGACGAAATCGATCGTTCAACCGCGCGCGTTCACCGACAGTCAAAGAGCGCTCGTCTGGCGCTTCGCTTCGGAGTCCTTACGAAACCTTCGAGAGACGAATCAGAAAAGAATCGACGAAGAACAAGACGACTTTTACGACGAAAACGAAAACGCAGAAGCAGAATTCTTCTTCGCGGACGAGAACGAGTCGACCCTTCGCCTGTTTGCCAAGCGCGTGTGTTGTCGTCTTCGTTAATCGTAACACCACCAACAATTTGGATGAACATTTTACATAACGCACACAAAATCGCACTCTCACGCTTTCTCTTTCATTCAAAGTGCACTCATTGCGCGTAATAAATTCTATTCCGTCGTTCTTTAAAGTTTCAGGTGGTTTTATTGCGTAAAACGAACATGAACGCGTCGATGGTGTTCTTCGCTCTCAAACCTCTCGAAGTTTCTCGTTTCTTTCAGAGTTGAAAATCTTAAAAATCTCTACATTTTGCATCCTTTTGCGCTTCGGAAGAAGGTTATAGGAATACTCTTCGAGAAGAAATCACCCACCATGGAAGAGGAGGACGATATCGAGATCAACAAAAACGTGAAACTGTACGAAACACTCAAACGCGCCTGGAACGATGAAAAGAACGCGCCGATCTTGTTGAAATTCAAATCCACTGAAGTTGCAGATTTCCAAACCTTACTCGCTTCCCGCGAGCGCGAAATCGAAGAGATGGAACACTCCGCGAACGAATCCGGGGACGGGAACGAAATGCTCTTATCTGCAATCGGGAGAGAGGAGTTGAATAGGGCGAAGTATGTTTTGAGGAGCTATTTGAGGACGAGGATTAAGAAAATTCAACAGTTTCCCGTGCACGTGTTGCAACCGTGGAAGGAGAAAAATGAGAAAAATCCGGAGGAAACGGATGTGATTAGTGAAAAGGAGCACGAGTTTACGTTGGCCTTAGTGAAGGCGTACGAGGAACACGCGCAGTCTGTGCTCGCAAATTTTCCGTTGCCAGAGTACCGAGACGCGTTTATGGAGTTTGTAGAGGGTAAGAAGAACGAGGAGCTGACGATGGTGTCGCATCCGAACGAAGCGAATAAGATGGTATTTATTAGAATTTTGGAAGACGTGGGAGTATTAAAATTCGACGACGGCACCATCGAGGGGGACAAATACACTGATTTGAAGAAAGGAAGGATTCTGTTTTGTAAATTTGAGCAGTTCAAAGTGTTGTTAGAAAGTAGCGAAGAGGGAGGAACGCCGAGAGCGGAGTTGCTTTGAGAGAGAGTGTAAGATTAAAAGAATAGTATTTCTCTGTAAACTTGTTAAAATACATTTAGAATTCTGACACGCGTAAGTAACTCTCCTCCACGTTCGTATCGCCAGTCGGGTGGTAACGAGCCGCAGGTGTTTTTGTCGAGTAACAGGTATAATCTCTCTCTCGCTTATTAAACTTAATTCGTCTTCTTCGCCGAGCCTTTACCCTTCGCGGCGGCTTTCGACTTCTTACCGTCGCTGCCGGTTCTTTGCACGACCACGAAGAACAAACTCGCGAACGAAATACCGGTGACCAATCCGGCGCCGTACAAAACGTACACCGCCCCAGCCTTGTGCTTATACACCTGCGCGATCACTTGCAAAGACTCCTCCCAAAACTTCTTCGCTCGAACGAACACACCGGGCTGTTGCAACTTGAAACTCTCGCCCTTGAACGAAAACTTCCTCGCGTCTTTCTTATTCTCGGACGCCAAATAGTTCCCCAACGCTTCCTTCGTCCTTGCGCCGCCGGAATACGGAAACATCTTCCCGTCTTCAAAGTACATCAACGTCGGGAACGATTTAATCTCAAACTCTTTCGCCACGGACGCTTCCGCTTGCGTCGACGCGTCCACCGAGAACAGTTTCAAATCACTTCGTCCTTCCGATTTCATCTCCAATGCCAAAGCGTCCCAATCTTTCGCCATCGATTTGCAATGTCCGCACCACGGGGCGTAAAACTTTGCGAAATACTTCTCGTTGGATGGTTTCGCTTGCAGTTGCGCTCGAAAGGCAGTTGGGGTGAGTTCAATCGCTCCATCATCACTCGCAGTTGTTTCAGTCGTCGTCGTCGTTTCGGCAGCAGACGAAGCCGAGACCATCGAGCGAAAGACCAAGACGCCAGTATTGCCTTTATCATCACTCCATAAGGAGACACTCACGATCGAGAGAACGTACACGAGGAATTTGATCGAATTCATCATTTTGGAATTTGAATTGGAAATGTGTTCTCGTGTAGTTTCTTTTGTGTTGTTGTTGTTGCTTCTTCTTCACGAAACTTGAAGTAAAGTGGTTGTTGCGTATAAAACCGTGTTGTGTGGTATTCAGAGTGAGAGAAAAGAGACGTTTTTGTTCGCAAACAGGTGAAATGAAGTGAATTTAAAAATATCTCACAAAGGGGTCTTTTTTGCTTATTTAGGGGAAACTATTTCTCTGATCGCATGTCTGCATGTGTGTTTGTATTTTTTACCACTTTTCACTCGAAAGACAGGGAGCGCAGAGAGAGAGAGAAGAGAAAACCTCGTTGGGGAGGAGAGGGTATACTTATTCCGCGATGGAGGAGGAGAGCAGTTGTTCTTTTTCTTCTCCGAAACTGCTGTGGGAGGTGATCGTGAAGTGCGACGATATTTGTTTCACTCATATCTTGCCGAGATTGAATTCGAATGATCTCAAATTCTTGTACGAGGTGAATAGTGAAACGAGAGCGTTGGTGAAGAGATCGTCTCGCGCGGGTGATTTGAAAGAGAAGTTTAGAGTGGGCGAGATGTCCTCGATATCGACTTTGGAAGTTGCGTGGGAGAATAAATCGTTGTGGCGGAGTTATTGGGACGAAACATATTTCTGCAATCGAGTTGCTTGTACGAATAAACTCGAGTTGCTCAAGTGGGCGCGAGAGGAGAAAAAATGTGAGTGGGATAAATGGACGATTAATGCGGCCGTACGTCAAGGTAATCTGGAAATAGTAAAGTATTGCGTGGCAAAGAAGTGCCCTATCGATGAGTATACGTGTGCATTTGCTGCCGGAAACGGTCATCTCGAGTTCCTCAAATACTTACGAGAAGAAGGAAAAGCGCCTTGGGATGAGAAAACTGCCACAAGGGCGGCTGAAAATGGTCATCTCCACATACTCGAATATCTTGTCGATCGTAAATTCGCATTCAATACCCAGGCATGTCAAGCTGCGGCCGCGCACGGCCACTTAAACTGCTTGAAGTACTTGCACGAAACCGCCAAATGGCCTTGGGACGAAGAAGCGGTACGCTACGCGCAGTGGAACAAACACCCCGAATGTTTACAATACCTCCTCGACAATAACTGCCCTTTACCATCGGGTTGGTCTTACGAAAATGGAGAGTTACACAGTTCATAAACACATACAAACAAACAAAGCTTTTGAAAACACAGACATATACTCAGCGTACCAACTCTGAAAGCCGTTTCAGGAGGAAAAATGAAAAAGGGCAGCCCAAAAACCTGAAAAATGGACGACTAGACCACACAGTTGTTTAAAACGACAGAGAGAGAGACTCGCATATACGCATATAATACACACGCACACAGAAAAAGCAGAGACGCAGAGAATACGCGCACCACTGCATATACCCTTTTCGTCGTCTTTTGAGAGCATTCTATCTATATCTATATACCAAAGCGAGGATTGGGATTGGAATTTTCCCAAACATTATCCAAAAATCAGATACGTCTAAGCGCCTTTTCTATTCAGAAAGAGAGAGAAAGAACGCAAAAGAACAACTCTAGCGATCAGAACATGCGAGCGACATCATTCGCACAAACGACTTCTTCCACCTCTTCTTCCTCGAACAACAAAAGTTTTATCATCACAAAAAGAAGACACAAAATTGGAGGCAAAATGCAGACCAAAATGAGACCAAAGAAGGCTGCCACTACTGCCTCGGCGGCGACGAGCGGAGGAGTGAAAACCATCGGCGAAACGTTCAAGAAACTTAAATCGGAAAACAAAATCGCGTTCATTCCTTTCGTAGTCGCCGGTGACCCGAACTTAGAGGCCACGGCAAAAGCTTTGAAGATTTTAGGTGCGTTACTTAAGCCCGTCTTTCGTCTCTTTGTCTTTGTCTTTGTCTTCGTACTGACGAAACCACGCTCTCGCTTCATCTTTCTTTTTAATTTCTTTGAAACAACAAACAAAACAGACGCGGCTGGCGCAGATGTCATCGAATTAGGCGTCCCGTATTCCGACCCGTTAGCGGATGGTCCGGTGATTCAAGCCGCGGCGACGAGAGCTTTGGAAAATGGCGCTACGTTAGATAAAGTCATCGCCATGGCGAAGAAAACCATCGATAACGGCCAGGGCGTGAAGGCGCCGATTGTGATGTTTACGTATTTCAATCCGATTTACCAGAGAGGCGTGGAGAAGTTCGTGCAACAAATCGCCGACGCCGGCGCAAGAGGGTTGTTAATTCCAGACGTCCCGTTGGAGGAAACGTACGAGACGAGCAAGATTTGCTCGAAATACGGCATCGATTTGGTCTTGCTCTCCACGCCGACGACGCCGACGGAACGCGCTCGGCAAATCGCGTTGAACACCAAAGGCTTCGTCTATTTGGTTTCCGTCACTGGCGTGACTGGGATGCAAACCAACGTCGCCTCGAGAGTCGAAGAGTTAGTCGCGGATTTACGTAAAGTTACCGACGAACCCATCGCGGTTGGTTTCGGAGTCTCCAACGCCGGACACGCCAAGCAAATCGTCAACTGGGGCGCAGACGGCGTCATCGTCGGCTCCGCGTTGGTCAGAGCGTTGGGCGAAGCCGCCTCCGAAGAAGAAGGGTTAAAAGCGTTCGAAGAGAAAGCGAAAGAGATTCGAAGCGGCGCGTGCAGAGATTAAAAATTGTTTTACGTACTAAAAGAGAGAGACCAGAGAGAGAGTAAACGCTTCTGCATACGCATCAACATTCACATCGATATTTAATCTTAATAATAATAATAATAATACTACTATTAATACAATTCTTACTTATTCTTCTCCAGCCACTCTTTTATCTTGACATCGTTCTCTGTTTTCGCAGTTCGTCCGTTATCCACAAAGGCCAAATAGTCTTTGAAATTTTTCTTCGAATACTCGAGAACTCGTTCTTTCTGTCTTTCCTCTCGTTTCTCTTCGGTTTTTTGTAACAAAGTTTGTACGAATGCATTCGACTCCGTTTGCTCGTTCGCTTCCAACGCGTACGCATTAAATGAAGAGGAGGAGAGAAGGACGAGGACTGTTTGAACGAGGACGAGGCTTCTTTTCAGGATTTTGTTGTCGTTGTTACTGTTAATGTTGTTCCTTTTTCTAATCATCATCGAGTTCGTTCTTTCCCCGGCAACACGTGTGTGATTTTCAGTATTACTATTGTTTTGCTTTGAAAACGATGACGATTGATCTAAAACGGAGAAAGACGGAAAGGAGCGAAAAGACGAATGCGCTCTGATGATCCTCTGACGTCGTTTTTGAACGACAACAGGAGTAGGAGTACCGACGGGGGAGAACAGTAAAGATGACATTTGTGTCTGTGTTTCAATGGAGAAATGCAGAAAAGATTCCCCTACTTATAATGTGGATGGTATCGATGCAAATGTGACCGATGTATGTCAAAAGATGTCCACGAAATGAAAAACTTCAATGAATCATGGCAGTATCAACAGATGATGTACGAATACTAGGTTATTTACGTGTTACATATGTACCATGTACTACATCGTTGCTTTTCCGTTACATAAATAGTATTCGCTTTCCAGACTACGCTGCGCTACTGTAAGACAAAACTCTTTTCTTCTTTTCCTTCTCTATCTCCTCAAAAAACGCTTTGACATCATCATCATCGTTCGCAAAACTCTACTTACTACTACTTCAAGGCGCCGGCTGCTTCCATCATGCACAAATAGCAGACGCTGATGACGAGCGAAATCCACATGGCCGGGAAACCGATTTTGAAAAACTGACCAAACGTGACGTGGAATCCAGCCTCGTGGGCGATACCAGCCATGACGATGTTCGCGCTCGCGCCGATGAGGGTACCCATGCCCCCGAAATCAGCCCCGAAGCATAACGCCCATCCTAAACCTTTGATGTGGACGCCTTCGACGTTTTCGGCGATTTGGACGATGACGGGTAACATGGTGGTCGTGAACGGGATGTTGTCGACGAACGCGGACGCGACGGCGGCGACGATTTGGACGAGGACGATAGCGACTTGCGAGCGCTTTTCGACTGGGACCATTTCGATTAACGCCGAAAGCGCGTCGGAGATTTCTCGCAATAAGCCGAGTTCGGCGACGCCTTCGGTGAAGACGAACAAGCCGGCGAAGAATAAGAGCGAATCCCATTCGACTTTTTCCAGAGCGTGTTCGAAATCGTGTTCTGGACCGGTTAAGAGCACCGCGATTGCGCCGAATAACGCGGCATAAGACGGCGAAAAGTGAATCACCGGGTGTAAAAAGAACAAGACGATGACGAAACACAAGACGATGCCGGATCGAATCAATAAAGGCATGTCTCGAATCGGATAGTCTCTTTTCATTTTCTCTAAATCCACCACCAACTTTTGAGAGTAAAACTCTTTCCCGTAGTGCCATCGGACGAAGACTAAAACAACCGGGACGGTTAAAACGACGCCCGGGGCCATAACTTGTAAGAAATCGTTAAAATCGATGTACTCTTTCAAAGCGTTTCCGACGATGATGTTTGGTGGATCGCCAATCATAGTCGCCGCGCCGCCAATGTTACCGAATAAAGCCAACGGAAGTAATAAAGGTCTCGGATCAATTTTCAACGCTTTGCATAACGAAATAATCACCGGCGCCAATAAAAGCATCGTCGTCACGTTGTCCAAAAACGCAGACAAAATGCAATCGAAGAGCATGAGCATCCACGTCAAGCGCCACATGTCGCATCTCGATAACTCGATTAAACGAACCGAGAGGAATTCAAACACCCCGGATCGCGCGAGCAACGCGACGATAACCATCATCCCCCAAAGCAACGCCAACGTTTCGTGGTCCATCCACTGGATAATTTTCGCCACGGATGGGAATCGGTGTTCCAATGCCAAGACGTACAAGACCGCGGCGGCGCCGAGAAAAGCAACCAACGTTCGGTGGATGACTTCGACGATGATTAAACCAAACACGCCGATTAACAAGACCAACGCGATCCATTGTTGCCCGATGCCTACCAAGCCAACATCTCGTATCGTTGCTCGAACGGATACGTTTTCGGGACAGTTTGTGCTGACGGTGATGTACACGTTGCCGTTAGATTTCTTATAGTTGCTGAGAATGGTGTAGGACATTTTTTCAACCGACGGTCCGGGCCCGCCAGCCGAGGCCGAAAGTAACGCCCTTCGATATCCACTGTTATTGTTGTCGTGGTTCACTCCTTCTTCTTCTTTTTCTTCTCCTTCTCTGTGCGCACCCGTAGTCGCATCGGAGCTTCCTAAATCGTGCAACTGTATGTCTGCCAAAGCGGCTAAAACGACGTCGCCTTGTCGTATTTGCGAGTGCAAATAATACACCGGAACATCCGTCGTGTGATGCGCATGACACTCGCTCGCGCCCATTTTCACCTCCATCATCCCTTTACTCGCGTGCGATATATGTTTCTTCGAGATCTCCGCGTGTTCGTGCAACTCGACGATTTCGTGCGACGACGCCGGCGCGACCAACAACACGTAGTCTTCCTCGTACTGTTTCACGAACACCGTCGTGCAACACAACAAAACCAACGCGATGCCGGTTAAAATAGCCATGACGATCAACTTCTTCTTCGATTTGACTTTCAGCCTCCTCGGCGTGAACTTCGCGTACAAATCTTCGCCGGCTTCGGATTCGCCTTTTTCCGATCGCCCGTCTTCGCCGCCACCAAACGCTCCTCTCAATAACTCGTATCGATTGACTCTTCCCATGGCGACTTTTTTTCTCGAGAGTAAACCTTCCGATCGATGAATGCGCGTGATGTTATCTTTGATCAACTCCAACCCTCTACCGAGCCTGGTTGGTAACGACCCCAACGTCGCCTCTTTCGTCTTCAACGCGTCCGAGATTAACAGCAAATCCTCCGTCGTGCGTTGCACCGATCTTAACGCTAAGCGTCTCTGACCTTGATCCAAAACTTCGTCCACCTCTTTCGCATTTTTCTTCTTCTTCGTCGTTCCATCCGGCGCCATCACCATCAATTCCTCGCCTTCTTTAATCGTCGTCGATTTCGACTTCTTCGTTTTCGTCTTTTTATCCTTCGACGGATCGTCTCGCATGTGCCGAATCTCCTCGGCTAAGAATTTACTCGACGCTCCGGATAACGTGTTCGCGTGTTGTAAATTCGTCGCGCTGCTCTTGTTCTTTTCGTTGTTGTTGTTGTTGCTATTATTATTATTATTATTACTGAGTTGCTCTTTGTTCTTGTTCATCGTGTACTCCCGGAGCATTTGCTTGTGCTGCGGCGACAACGACGGACTGCTCGATCGCTCCATCCCCGCCGGCGAAGAAGAATTATTTCCCGCGGCATTCGCCGTCCCGAAAATCTGCGCCAAAGACGGCGCGTGCTGCATCCCACCACCGCCGCCATTACCACTCGCGTTGTTGTTGTTGTTACCGTTACTCCCGCTCTCCTCCTCTAACTTTTGCTGATATAAATAATCGTCTCGCCCTCCCGCTCCGGACACCACTTTCGCGTCCTGTATTAAATCCGTCTCCATCGCCAGCGTCTGCGCTGTTTCCATCGTTAAAGTCCCCCCGGGCGTGGTTTCCGGACTTTGCGTATCCTCCAACCCTTGAAACAGTTGGTGTCTGCTCAGTTCTCGTTTCAAGCGTTTTCCGGAGAGGCCGGTTAGGGTGAGCGCGTGTTGTTCGTTAAACTCGAACTCCTCTTCCTCTTCCTCTTCTTTCAAATTTTCATCAGAATCATCTTTCAAAGCGTCGTCGTTTTCTGTCGCATCTGTTTTCCTTAAACGGGGTCGTAAACTGTCCACGGGTGATTTCCTCGCGGAGGAGAGCTTTTTTAAGTCATCGAACGACCCGCCCATGTTTCAGATACGTGCTATATAAAGTAACGACTCTTAACAACTTTACGGATAAAATCCCGAACACAACAGTCCTAAAAGGAGGTTTACGAAAGAAAAGAGGACACCAGAGAGAGTTTCGGAGCGTTTGGCCCCTCAAAACAGGACAGAAAGAGCAGAGCAAAAGAGAGACTGTCTCGTCGGTCGCTTTTCTCGCGCGTTTGCCGGTGGAAACGTCTTCTTTTCGAAGCGTTTATATATAAATACTAATGGCGAATTTGCGGCACTTTTCTCCCCCTAAAAGTGGTTTCAAAGTCCTTTTCGCATTGAAAGAGAGCAGGGTTGCAAAAAAGCTGACTGATGACGTCTGGAGAAGGAGTCGTGATGACGAGAGGGAGGAAGAGGAAGGTTGGGCAGAGAGACGTGTGGGATTTGATCGCGAATAACGACGATGTGAGTTTCAAACACATCCTTCCGAGATTGAATTCGACGGATTTGAAATTCTTGCACGGAGTGAATACAGAGACGAGAGCTTTGATGAAGAGATCATCTCGCGCGGATGATTTGAGGAAGGACTTTAAAATAGAAGAGATGTCATCGATATCGACGTTGAAATTTGCTTGGGAGAATCGATCGTTGTGGCCGAGTTGGTGGGGAGACGAAACATATTTCTGCATTCAAGTTGCTGAAACGAATAAACTCGAGTTGCTTAAGTGGGCGCGAGAGGAGAAAAAGTGTAAATGGGATGTAGGGACGATTTGTGCGGCCGCAGAACATGGTAATCTGGAAATGGTGAAGTATTGCGTGGCAAAGAAGTGTCCTATCGATTGGCACGCGTGTGCACATGCTGCCTATAAAGGTCGTCTCGAGGTACTCAAATACTTACGCGAAGAAGTCAAAGCGCCTTGGGAGGTTTGGACTGCCCCTTGGGCGGCTAGAAATGGTCATCTCCACATACTCGAATATCTTGTTGAGCGTAAGTATGATCAATTCTGTGAATTTGCGTGTACGTATGCAGCAGAGTCCGGCCAATTAGACTGTTTGAAGTACTTGCGCGAAACCGCCAAAGCGCCGTGGGACTCTAAGGCCGTTCGAGAAGCGCACGAGAAAAACCACCCCGAATGTTTACAATACCTCCTCGACAACAACTGCCCATTACCAGAAGGTTGGCGATACGAACATGGAGCGTTACACACCAATTAGAATCATCATCATCATCATCATCATCAGTTGTAATAACAGAAAGAGAGAGACAGAGAAAAATTTAATTAGGTAAAAAAAGCACCTCTCTTTCGTCACACAAAAGAGAACATAAGTGAAGGTGTTGTTGTTGGTGTTGAGGAACACACATTTACACACTTACACACACTTACATAGTTTAGAGTTTAGAGAGTTTAGAGAGTAAAAAAGCGTTTTATTAAAGAAGATGAGCGCTCCTTCTTCCTCTACACATCATCATCGAATCCCCATCTCACTCGGGAAAATTCATCTCCAGCTGACCTCCAATAAGAAATCCTTCTTTATCTTCCTCTCCATCGGAACGATCGCATCCATCGGAATATCCTGCGCAGCCGAAGAGTACATCTTGAAAAGAATAGAAGGGTTTCACCACTATTGGTTTCTGGCCTTGTTTGAGCTCGTGGTGTTTAGTGTGATGACGTTTGTTTGGATGATGATTACGATGGATAACGAGGGAAATGGTGATGTGAAAGACTTTGGGAGCAACACCAACGGTGTTGAAGATGTTTTAAAAAGTACTGCTACTCCTACTAAGAAGAAGAAGAGTAGTTCTTTTTTGCATCGCGAGTATTATTCGAGGATAGTACCACCGTTGAAAGCACCCATACACTTATACGTCGCCTCGGCATCTTTGATAGGGATATACACTTCTCTCGGGAAAGTCTCGTACAAATACATCAACTATGCCACAGGGACGGTGTTGAAATCGAGCAAACTGATACCGGTGATTCTCCTCTCCTCGGTGTGGCTGAAACGAACGTACCACTGGTTGGATTATTTAGCGTGCGTTTTGTTAGTGATCGCGTCGTGTTTTTTCGCATTAGGGGAACACGAAGGGAACAAACAGTTAGACGCGGAAGATCCGACGTTGTACGCGTTTGGTTTTTTTCTGTCCTTCTTTTGCGTGTGCGTCGGCGCGGTGCAGTCAAACGTGGTGGATAAGGCGTTGAGAGATTACGAGGCGACGGTATCGGAGAACATGTTGATGACGAATTCGATTGGAGCTTTGTTAGTGTTCGTGGTGGTTTTAGTCAAAGAGCCGGACGCGTTTGCGTTTTTCTTTGGCGATTGGTTTTATTTAAGTTTGATCGCGTTTCGATCGATCGTGTTTTGGCTCGGCGCGATGTTTTACACGACGCTGGTGAAGCATTTCGGCGCGGTGCCAGCGGTGGCGATTACCACATGCAGGAAAGTTTTGACCGTTATATCCTCGTTCGTGTTCTTTTCCAGCGATAAACCGTTTGGAGTGACGTATTTTGTCGCTCTGGTGTTTTTCTCTGGCGCCGTGGCGTGCGAATTTTTCAAGCATAACACTAAGACGAAGAGTCAACAGTTGGAAATGGCAAGGAAGGACTCGGACGTCGAGAAAGTATCGGATAGGAGTACTTAGTTGAAAGATAGTAAGAGTGATAGTAGTAGTAAAGCGATGATGTTGTAGTACCGCACGGTGGTATTCGAGATGATGATTTTGTAAATATACAAAAGAAACGTTAAAACCCGTCTAAAAGTCTTCAAAACTCTTCTCCTTCGCAACCATCGATGATTTCCCAATCGTCTTCGTCCTCTACCTCTCCTCTTTTATTGTTTTCCGTTCGTTTCGAACTGCTGCTATTCATACTGCTATTCATTTTCTTCTTCGACAACACTTTTTTCGTAACGACTGTAATCAAAGGCGTCGATCCGCTCTCGCGTTCAATCTTCGTCAAAACATCCACGAACGCGTCCAAGGAGGAGGAAGATGCATTATTCATCTCGTCGTAATTAGTATCGTTACCGACTAAAAATCCAACGACTAAGCTCGGATCGAGCGCGTGAAACGGCGTGTATAAAATGCCGTGTTCCGAAGCACTTCCGAAAAAGGAACGATAATACGCAGATTCCGTCGATTCGTCTCGCGAACGCTCGCGAGGTGACACGTACGCTTTCGCGACGTGTGGGTCGAGATATATTGCTCTTGTCTCTTCTTCTTCTTCATCTTCATCTTCTTCTTCTTCGTCCTCCTTCTCTCCCTCGCTATAACTATCACTGCTCTTCTTACCGCTCGTAAACCCGACGATGTAATACGACGCGGTCTTCTTCCCTCCGACGATACCTACGCACTCGCGCACGCTTAGAAATTTCTGTAACGATTTCACGTATTCGGGATTAATCGCGTCGCTCGCGCCGCATCGTAAAGGTACTAAAATCAAGACGTCTTTGTCCGCGTGCGTTTTCATTTCCTCTCGAACTCTTTCCGGGTAAAACTCAGGCACGCCTCCGCCGCACCCATCGCCGAGAATGAGACAACGAACGTTTTGAACGATTTTTGACGACGACGACAATGCCGAAGAAGAATCCAACCTATTCATCATTTTCCCGTATCTTTTACAAATCTCGGACGGTGCCATCCACTGACCGGGACATAACGCATTCTCGTCCTCGTCTCCTTCGTATACTCTTCTCAACGCGAATACATTCTTCTTCTTCTTCTCCTTTTTATCCTCGCTTTCATCATCGTCATCGTTATCGTCCGAAAACATATCCACAATCTCCTTCTTCCTCCGAAACCCCTCTCCCTCCTCCTCCTCCTCGCTTCTATCTTCTTCGCTTCTCCTTCTCCGCCTAAATCTCCGCGCTCGAGCGCTCCTCATCAACGCTTCCCCGAACAGCATCTGCGCGCTCCTCAGCGTGCACCCCCACCCGCAATCCGTGGTGTACCCGCCCACTTGGTTCGCCACGAAGTCTATGGACTTCATTTTCATCGTCGTCGTTTCTTTCGTATTCATGTCAGTATTCGTATTATTAGTAAAGAGGAACATTTTTTTGCTCTCGATGGGTGGAAACTCCGAGACGTAGGAGCTGAAAAAGAACGCATCCACGCGACTGATGAGTCGATCGAACGCGTTCATTCTCTCGCCTAAAATCATGACGACTGTGTTTCTGACGCCTCTGTTGCTCTCGTCGTGTATTCGTCTCGAAAAGAGTGCGTTTTTCATCGCGTACATTCGTTTCGAGAATTGGAGTTTTTTATACGACACGAAGGACTTTTGCAGAACTTTCCAGAGCGGATTTGTTCTGTTCTCTGATTCATCATCTTCGCTCGAAAACAACGCCATTATATATATATGTATATGCACCACCGGTTTTTCTTCTTTTCTTTTTAATATACTACTAATAAGCGCGACGAATACGCGTGTATTTATGCGTGTGTTTAAACGGTTTTTGGGGAGATTTTTCGACGTATTTAGGGGAAAATATTTCTCGCATGTGACATTTGTATACACCACAAAGACACGCACAAAAAGAGAGAGAAGAGAAAACCTTGTTGGGGAGGAGAGGGTATACTTATCCCGCGATGGAGGAGGAGAGCACTCGTTCTGCTCTGTCTTCTTTGTGGGACGTGATCGTGAAGTGCGACGATATTTGTTTCACACATATCATTCCGAGATTGAATCAAACGGATCTCAAATTCTTGGGCAGACTGAATGGTGAAACGAGAAAGTTGATTAAGAGATCATCTCGCGCGGATGATTTGAAGAAGAAGTTTAAAGTGCACGAGACGTCCTCGATATCGACGTTGGAGTTTGCGTGGGAGCATTATCCGTGGGGCACGGTGGAAGAAGAGATGGACGAAACATATTTCTGCAAAAGAGTTGCTCAAACGAATAAACTCGAGTTGCTCAAGTGGGCGCGAGAGAAGAAAAAGTGTGAGTGGGATGAAGGGACGATTTATGCGGCCGCATTTCAAGGTAATCTGGAAATAGTAAAGTATTGCGTGGCAAATAAGTGTCCTATCGATGAGAGTGCGTGTATATTTGCTGCCGAAAGCGGTAATCTCGAGGTACTCAAATACTTACACGAAGAAGCGAAAGTGCCTTGGGATTTTCTTACTGCCGCTTTGGCGGCTTATCATGGTCATCTTCACATACTCGAATATCTTGTTGAACGCAAATATGATGAATATGACGTGCATGCGTGTGAGTATGCGGCCGAGTACGGCCACTTGGACTGTTTGAAGTACTTGCGCGAAACCGCCAAAGCGCCTTGGGACTCTGACGCCGTTCGAGAAGCGCACGAGAACGACCAAACCGAATGTTTACAATACCTCCTCGACAACAACTGCCCTTTACCGGAAGGTTGGCGATACGAACATGGAGAGTTACGCGTGCCAGTTTCATAACACTCGCGTTTCTACTAAAGTTGTAACATCAGAAAGAGACAGAGAGAGAAACACGAAGCGCACATCACCCTAAATTAGAGGAAAATATCTCTCCTTTCCTTTTTACTTTTCCCCATAACTAAACTATCTATGATGATCATCATCACCGCTTTACTCCTTCTTGCTCTCTTCACCTCATCTCCTCTCGGGGCACAGGCGAGACCGACGGAGTATTACTACAACACGTTAACCCGAGGTATATTTAAAATACGCACACATGCGGGCGTGTTTTCTTCGCGCTTTTCATCACATTCCGGAGTTGGATTGGAATTTTGAACTTTGGTCGACCTTTAATATTAACGCGCTTAAACGCTTTCTCTCTCTTTCTCTCTCCCTTAAAACCACAGAATCGACGTGGCAAATGCCCACGTTCCACGGGTACTCCGTCGCGTACGTCGACGCAGATACCGGGAGGCGGTTTTGGCAACACGAGAAGACCGGAGAGACGACTTGGTAATAACTTTCTCTCATATGTCTCTTTGTTGTTGTTTTCTCTCGCTTTGCGCTCGATGTGCCGGTCGGTCGGTTTTCGCTCTCTCTCTCTCTCTCTCTCTTGTTCTCTCCTCGCTAACACAACAACAACACTTTTTGTGTAACACACTCTTTTTTAATCAGGCAATCACCGGGCGATTGGGAAGAAATATACGGCGAGGAGACCCCGGAGACTCCGTATTACGTCCATCGTAAAACCCGCGAGACGACATGGACGAAACCGGAATATTTAGCGTGGACGCGCGTAGAACACGATTGGAAAGAAGAAGACAACGGCGAAGAGGAGAAAAACGAAAGCGGACCAGAGGAAGGCAACGCGAAAAAGAAAGGCTCTTGGTTTTCCTCCTCCAAATCTTAGATGTTGAGAGAGAGAAATACGAACGAGCGCAAAAGTCATCGTCTTGAGGAGTAAAGACGAAACATCGAGAGAAGAACACAGAACACACAGACACACAGACAACACATACTACTGTATTAAACCAATACTTTTGTAATTACTTTTGAGGATATACCACTTTACTACTACCTATACTCTATAAACATGTCATAAAACTCGTAGTAAAACCAGCTTGACCCTTCAAACAGTCCACACAAGAAAAACGTTTTGCAAAATGAACAGAAGCTCTCTGTTGACATTTGTATTCGCGATTGTTGCGATCGTTGTTGGTCTCGCATCCGCGCGCGAGGCGCAGTATTTTTACAACTCCGTCAGTGGCGAGGTAATATGCGTTTGTTTTGTGGTGTTCTCTCTCTGTGTTTATGTTTACGTTGTGAATACATTCCGGATTTGATCTCTTAAGCCGCTTTTTTCCATTCTGATGTTTGATGCGAATACTACTAAACTGACACTTTATACTCTCTCTTTTTCCACATATATGTATTAAACAGGCGACGTGGACGGATCCTCTCATCGCGCCTTGGATAGACGAGGAAACCGGGAAGAAATATTGGACGACCGCCGACGGCACTGCCACCTGGGAATCCCCAGGAAATTGGAAGGAAGAGTGGTCCACGGAACACAAGATGCCGTTTTACGTGAACAAGAAAACGAGCGAATCCACCTGGGATTTACCGGAAGAATTGGCCTGGGAACGCGTCAATCACGAGGTGGAGGATACTTTGTGATATATTCTATTGCGAGAATGTGAGTGTGAGAGAGAGGGAGAGGTTGTTTTTGTAAATCTACATCTATACGTATTATATTATTATTACTCGTAATCACACTCTGTTCTCCGCGGCGGAGGCGGATAAACCTACGTCTTTCAAATTCTGCGCGGATTGATACGCGCTTAAATGTTCCATGCTCGGGGAGACTATGAATCGATTCGCTCTCCTCGAGCGTTCCTCGTTGGACAAACTACTGTTTTCTTCGTTCAAACCACCGAGTGAGTTAAACTTGGCTTTGCTCAGCTGTTCGCTCGAGCTGAAAAACAAGTGCATGGAGATTAAAACTATGCTCACGCCGATGCAAAAGTTAATCGTGATTTGATGTCCAAAGAGGAACGCGGAGACTAAACCGGTGAATATCGTCGCCACGGTGCTGCTATATTTCTTCAAAATCGTATCCGCAAACTTAAAGAAGAAGGAACTCAACACGCCTTGCGCGGCGTTGTTGGCGACTAATAACATGGTCATCGAGTTATGTCCGGCGAATAAGCTCCCGATGTCTTGAAACCCGTTTCGCATCCAGACAATCATCAGCGCGATCGTGTTGAACATTAAACCGTACAAGTACATGAACAAATTTTGCAAGTGCACGGAGGTTTCAAAGTTCTTCTTCAGCGCGTATTCGTTATACACGGACGCTAACGACGGGACGACGATAGAACACAAGGTGTAAAAATAACACCCGAGCGATCGAGGATCACCGGGAGGATCCGTCAACCCGCCGTGCTTCGTCCCGTGCAACGGTTTACACGCCAACTGGTTCACCGTGATGCCTAAAATCAATAAGAACAACGCCTCCCACTGCAAAACGCTAAAAACTCTCCCCATGAACGCTTTCATGAGCAACGCGATCGAGAGCACTTTTAAATTCGAAAGCATTTTCACCGTCGTCGGGTGAAAATACAACTGCATGACGAATTTTATGTAGTTATTAATGGCGTACAATCCCGCGGGAACAACGAGCAACCTATTGGACCGCCACGCCAATTTCGCTTTCTTCATCGAACGCAAGTTTCTTGCCTCTTCGCCCGGTTTGCGCATCTGTTTATCACATATGTCGCGTAAAGAGGATTTGATGAAAGTTTTGACGCATCAAAGAGAGTGATGAAAACGAATGAAAGGTCAGCGTTTGATGATGCTACCGATGAGACGATACTACGACTCTACGCCTCGTACGAAAGAGAACAGAATATGCGTTTCACGAGAAGAACGGATGAGAAAAAAATGTCACCGTAACCATCGCGAGCGCTCCGAGAAAAGCGTAAAAATGTCACTCGTACCTGCACCATCAGAAACACAATCGCGAATATCACTTTCGTCCCTTCGGTGATAAAGTTCACCGACACCGGGTGGTACGCGAACCCTCCTCTCGAATTTTTCGTCAAATGGACTAATATAGGTTGTAACCCGATGAGAAAACAATCCGAGGCGACTAACGCGACGGTGAATATGCGCTTTTTGTTGGTCTTTAATTTCTTCTTGTTTTTCCCCGATGATGGAACTTCAAAGTCGTCGAAGGAATGGTCGCGCGATGATGTCATATTTTCGGAGGAGAAGGAGGACATTATTAGTACGACGATGAGATTTAAAAAGAGCTCCTTCTTTAACTTCTTCCTCTCTGTCTTTTTTGTTGGTGTTGTTTCCGACGAGGACAACAACACGAAGCGAGTAGGGTAATGTTTGGATAATGGCGGCAAAACCCCGAAGAGATTTGAGAGAAAATGTGGGCAAAAAAATACGCGTATCTGATTGAATTATTTCAAGAATGAAGTCGTCTCTTAGTCGTCGTCGCTCCCCTCGGACGACGAGGGATCTTCGTACTCAAACTCGTACTTGCTCTCGTAGGAAGCATCGCTTCGCTCTGAGTCGCTCTCGCCGCCGCCGAGGATGTCGTCCTCGTCCTCGTCCTCGTCGTCGTCGTCGACGAAGAAGTCGCCGCCGCGTTTCTTCGTCTCGGTTCTCAACACGAGTTCTGAGTTCTCGCGAATGCCAGCTTCGTCGATGGTTTCGTATTTCCTCAATTTTCTCCCGTCCAGCTCGAGTATCATTTCGGAGACTTTAACTCGGCGCATCGTCCACTGGGAAATTTTGACCATCAAATCGTAAATCGTCTCGCATTTGTACATGTCAATGGGCACCGTGACCGATTCTGGAAGAAGATCTGGGAGTTTGGCGAGGAACCAAAAGTTAACCTTATCGTAGATGGGCGAGCGTTGTTCGACTTCATCTGAATCTTCTCGTCGTCGTTCGTGAGAAGGCTGCGTGAAATCGCCGAGGCTTGCCGCCGTCGCTCGCCGAATGGCTTCCTCCTCATCCACCTCCGGTGGTTGTAATTCTCTCATTGATATTGCGCGTGATAGTGCGTGTAATTGTATAGCCACATCTTCTCTAGGAAGGTTGAGTGCTTCCGGGCAGAACTGCTTCAAATTTTTAGCATCTAAGTTAAGCAGAAGTTGAAGAAGCAGTTCGAACACTTCTAGCGAAGACGAGCCTAACAGCGCGAGCCCTTCGCGCTGAAACCTTTCCGGTTCGAGTCTTGATGCCATCTCTATAATCCGGGGAAAATGCTTGCTAGCGTGCTGCAACATTTTATGCATCTCTTCCATCAACATGGCCTCGTGGTCATTTGTGTATTTGGAGTTTCCATGGGTCTTCTTGAAATCATATTTCTTTTTCTTCTTCACCCTTTTCTCCGGCGGGCTCGAGTCGGGACACAACCACTCATCTTCTTCTCTCTCCTTCTCCATCTTCAACCTTGGCATCTTCTCGTGCCTTGAGAACTCGCTCCGGTAATCTACAAAGAGTCCACGGGCATTGCTCCGTCGAGGGGGGCGAAGGTTTGTGTCTTCGAAATCGTCGAACTCTCTGAAGAAATAGATTCCTTGCCGGACAACGTCGTCGTGAAAAAACATGTTCGCGATTTCCTTCGCGGCGCGTTTCCGGTATTCATCACCAAGTGAATACAACTCACGAATAGTTTCGCACGAGCGTCTTTCCGCTTCATGGTCCTCTACTGCCGTGCCATTTGAATTTAGGTTGGGCAGGATTGCTTTTGCGAGCACATATTGCATGCTCATGCGTTGACCGATTCTTTCGCATTCCTCCGCATCGGTTTCCCAGTAGAGACTCAATGCGTCTTCGAGGGGTTCGCCTAAACTGACGATCATTTTTCTCGGCAACGCGATCAAATCAACCGCAACTTTCGATAGATTGACTCCAAATAATGAGTCGGTTTTTAACGCCTCGCGAGTAGCGTTGACCTTTGTCGATAAGTCATCCGCTGGATATTTTTGCCTTACGATTGTCTTACACACGCTGGAGGACTCCAACCAGTGTATGCCGTGTTCGCACTGTTCTTTCCTCTTTTCGTAATTCTCATCATCCATTGGACCATCTAACGATCCCCACACCGCGAGCATCCATTCGGTGAGGAACTTCTTTTTAGGAGCTTTTCCGGAGATGAAAATTGCTTCATTCTTTCCAAACGCTCGCATCAATCGCTCGAGAATCTCAATTTTAGGCATATCGTTGGGTACCGTTTGGCGCAAACAGTTGTACAGGTGCAAAGCAAACGTCATCGAGCGGTGCAGCTCGAGCCACTCCATACTTTCGACGATTCCAGTCATCGTTTCAATGAACAACACACCAGAACCGGCAAAAAGTGGACTATTGCGTGATAACCTATCTCGGAATACTTTGTCTTTCCGGACTTGACTGTCCGTCTCAAAATCAAAAGTCTTGATTTCCTCGGAGAGAATGATTTGACTGTGCGGTAAAAAAACGTCGTTGTGTTCATCGAGATCTTTCAACTGTATCAGTTCTTTCTCTTCCCAAGAAAGAACTTGATTTGCGATCCTAAAATATTTCGATCGCCATAAAATCGAATCGTCGCAATCCGTGTGAACCCGAGACATCGCCATCGAGTGTAACGCGAACACTAGCGACACCGACGGCGTATTATTCTGTAAACTTCGGCTCACTAATCGCTTGAGAGGAAACAAACCGCATTCGCCCATCCCGTAAAACTCTTTTATTAACTTTGCCGCGGATTCAGTGTCATTCTTACCCAACGCCTTTTTCATTCGTAAATCTTCGCAAAATGTTTTGTATCTGGATTCATCCGTCGTCGCCCAAAGTTGGAAGACTGCTTTGAATGCAACGAGAAACGAATCGAATGCACATTCAATGGAGATATGTTTGTGGGACTCGATGCAACGTTGCCAGGTTTTCCCCGAAGTCCCCGAAGGCAAATTTTCTGCAACATCCTCAATCTCAGGCTCACTCAATACTCGATCAGCCAGACGCTCGGTGTTTTTCTCTGGCGCGAACAGTTCGTGGACCATCCTCGATACTATCACCAAACCATTCCTTGAGAAGCAAAAATCGTCCACATCCTCTACCATTCTGGATAACTGTTGGTGCACGTGTTCGGTTAAAATTTCGATAAGCGGCAACCGATCCTCTCGCTTCGAGTCTTTCATAAAGTCTTCCATCATTTGCATCGCGTGTCTCGTAGGCACGTCCAAACCAGTACTCTCGAGCTTGACCTTATTACTCTCGTAAAATTTCTTTAAACCTGGGAGGGTAGACTTCGACTCTTTTCGCTTGTTCATGCCGCGCAACAAATCAAATGCAAAGACGGAACGTTCGCGTTTGGGTATGACCGAACTGTAGTTACCGCCAAATGTGAGATCGGACACAATTTCGAGCGCGCGTTGCCACGACATTTTGCTATGCTCGTTCTTCTCGGCGATAAGACGGATGGCTTCCACGAGATGGGCGGCGGCTATGATGCGTTCGATAGTATTAAGCTCAGGATTCTTTTTTAAGGATTTTCGCATCGTTAAGTCCACGTATTCGATGCATGCGTTCGTTACAGACGTGGCTTCCAACAATGCCGCGATGCCATTGCCTTTACGGAAACTCAAGTGGAAATTCTGCCACGCCATTTGCACTTCTTTGTACGCGTGTTCGAGTTTCACGAGTAACGTCTTTGCGCATTCGTTGAGATCCTCCAACGCGTTCATTCGTGCGCGTTGATCTTGGATTAACTTTTCTTCTTCTTTTTTCTTTCTCGCAATTTCCGCTTCGATTTGTTTTTGTTTCCAGCGTTTTTTCTCTGCCTCCTCGTTCTCAGCCTGGAGCGCGGCGGCGTCGGCCGCTGAAGCAAACGAGATGGTTTTCTTCTTTTTTGCAACAAAAGCATGCGGCTTTTGAGCTCGTTGTTGTTGCTGTGGTTGCTGCTCTTGCTGCTCTTTTTCTTTTTCTTCTTCTTGTTCTTCTTCCGAAGAGGATGAGTCCAACGTCAAAATGCCGCAATCGACAACTTTGAATTTCTGTTTTTGCATTCGTTCCTGTTTCGCGATCGTCGCCAGCACTTCCGGTCTGGGCTTTTTTACCTCTGCGTTTTTGTCGTCATTTTTTTTGTCTTCGTCCAAGATTTCTTCTTCTTTGATCACGTCTTCATCCGAATTTAGCGATGAAAAGCCTGCGCTACCCGGGCCAATCGCTGGCGCGGCGTTCAATATATCATTACTCAAACCAAGATTAAATCCAAACGTGTTTTCATCGAACACTCTCCTCGATTCTATCGGTTCGTCTTCTTCTTCGATTTCAACCGCCGCGAAACGAAAACGCGAGCGCGATGGATGACTCGCTTGCATCGGCACTTCTGACCAATGCTTCTCTACCTTTACCTTGGTGGCCAAAGGAGGACTCGCTTGCATCGGGACTTCCGTCCAATCCCTGTCTTCCTCCATATTCTTTTCTTTGGCTGAGGAAAGCAATCGATCCATTTGTTGACTGAGCACGCGCATCTTTTCGTTCTCTTCCTCTTTGCTTCTGGACTTTTTGTCCATCCTATTACTTCCCAAGAACATCGCCTCGCCCTCGGGATCTTCTTCGTCTTTCTTTAGCGCCGTCCCCGCGTTCATGTACTTCATTTCGAGTTGCCGCTCAAGCTCTTGCAAAGACATGCCGCGTTCGCTGCTATCGCTTTCATTCTTCTTCCTCTGGCTGCCGCGAAGGAGTAATACTTCCTCTTCTTTCCCTTTCGCGGGTTGCTGTTTGAACATGTTCTGAAATATTTCTGCCCCAGTAGGGGTGAGCGAAACGTTCACCGCTTTCGATTGTTTTTCCACTTCTTCCAGAGACTTTACTCTTTTGTTTTTTGAGCTTTGCGAGCTCACTTTGAACTGAAAATCGTTCGCGTCGTTCTTCATTTGGTCCAAGAGCGCGCGACCGCTTTTCGGAGCGAACGCGTAAGGAGCTCCGCTTTTTTCTCCAAATCTTGTGTTTCCTTCTTCTTGTCGTCGTTCTTTCGTCGCGTCATCCTTTCGCGTCGAATTGGCCGAGATCGAAACGTCCTCCGTTTCCTCCTCTTCCTCTTCTTCCTCCTCCTCCTCTTCGGTTCTGAACCCAAGCATAGCTGCGCTCATAATCTTCGCCGCCTCCCCTTCCGCCCCTTCGAAGATCATCTTCACGCTCCTCAAAACCTTCAAGTAATGAAGGTGTTGGTAAAAAGCTTTATTGAGCGCTTCGCCCGTCGCCTTGGCGTACTTGAAAACCAACTTCGACGCCTTCATTCGGTGCTCAATCGCCTTGTCCAAATCCATCTTCACGTTCCTCGGCATCCTCGTGTCCCTCAGATTCAGCGCTCTCGCCGCGTGGTACATCCACATACTTTCTCCTCCTCTTCCTCCCATCGAAGCGTTGTTCTTGTCGACCCCCTTCTTCATCAACGTCGCGCCGAAGCCGTACGAATTCAGCCAACGTTCGACGCTTTCTTCTCTCTTTTTGTATTGGCGCGTCAAGTCCCACATTTCGCTTCCAATTTTTTCTTTCATTCGCTCGACGTTCTTCTCTTTCCTTCTCTCGATGTTCTCCTCGTCTTTTACGGCGTTTTCATCGTCGTCGTCGTCTGAGGAAGAGGAGGAAACGGAAGCGCCTCTTTTTAAAATAATCTTCTTCTGCTTCTGCTTCTTCTTCGCCGTCATCTCGCAAACTCTGTCTCTCTTTCTCTTTGTTTCTTCCGCGCAAAAGTCTCTTCGTTTTCTTCTGAAACTTCTCCGGCGAAATCAAATCTCAAATCGTTTCGGTTGACGCGATTTCTTTCTCTCTCTCTTTACTCTGCGCGGCAAAACATTGCCGCGCAAGAATCTCTTTATGTTTTTATCTCTCCTTGTGACTATTATAAGTGCGTTTAATTCCCTCGCGTATTCTGTTGTGACGCGCGTTTGTGCGCAAATTTGTGGCGTTTTTAGGAGCGAGAGATTAGGTAATTAAGTGATGAAAAATGCTCAAACAACGGTTGACTATATAAATGTGGGATGATGATGATGTTTACGACGACGACGCGTCAACAACGTCTTATATTTCAAAGATGATAAAGAATATAAATGTGTACGCGACGACCCATTATGTGCGGGAAATGACGACGATGCTTTTCTTGTTTTATTAAGCGACGTAATGATACACGTCCCGATCGTCCTTGTCTCTTTCCACGTACTCGCGATCGATCAGACTTTCGATTCGTTTCTTCAAATCTTGGTTGTTCACCGGGAACTGGAGTTTCGCCACGACCTCGTTGATCAACTCCGGGTGCGGCAACTTTTTCCTGGTTTTTAAGATTCGAACGATCATGGCGTCGATTTGGTGGAACCGGTCCGCGCGGACGGATTCGCGGACGGCTTCGTTTTCGTCCTCTTCCATCGTGGTCGGGTGATCTCCCCCGTTTTCTCCTCCGGCGCCTCGTTTTTTACCGCTCGCTTGTGTAGAGGATTGAATGGCGGAGATTTTCAATCGAACCAGTTTTTCTTGCAAGTTGAAGTTGAATTTGAACGCGTCTTTCGCCTCGTCGATGTCTTTACTCATCGGGGTTTTTAATAACACTCGGTACTTACCGCCGTATAAGGATTGCAACGTGCGTTTCAATTCGACGTCCGGGATGTTTGTTTTCTCTTTCAACTCCTTATACGTGAACTGTTTGTGTTGTTGCTCGTCGTCGTTCGTATCGTCGTCGTCCTCGTTGAACGCCAAGATGATTACGGCTTGCGCCAACGAGACCGCCAACTCTTTCGTACCACTCGCGAATTTGACTTTCAGGACACACGTGGACGTGGAGTGTTGCCAAGCTAATCGTCTCCCAGTGTATTGCTCTAAATAGTACGATTCAAAATCGTCTCGCAACGATTGTAATTCCGGCGGTAAGATGACGTCGAGTTTCGCCGCCGACGGCCAAAATCCAGCGGTTAAGATGTTCACGGAGAAAGTTTCGCGGTTCGTCATTGGTGGTTTTGACGGTAATGGTTCCAACGCTTCTCCCCCTCCTTCTTTTATGATTGATGTCGACTTCTTTCTTGTTCTTTTTGATTTATCTTCATCGGCGCCTTCCGCGACAGAAGCGTTCATGTCCACGTCCGCCTTTGTCTCGCCGCCGACGGAAGCCGTGTTGTTAGTCGCGTTGTTACGATAGTTATGCACGGTATCTCGACTCACGTCCATGTCTGTGAACATTCCTTCCAGACGCGTGGTAAAGTTCGCCCCGCACTCTGACCGTAACTTGCCAACCACCAACCGCTCGGCGTCGATGGATGCCGATTTTGAAAATAACAAGCGTTTCGCCAAATCCTTCTTGTAAAACGCCTCGAACACGTCTTTGCCTTGTATGAATCGAAACAACGCCACGGCTTTGTTCAGTTGCTCGTCTAAGTCTTTCTCGGTCGATAAGGACGTTTTATTCCCTTTCTTCAACTTTTCGTCCATGAATTTTGCGATTAACTCCGCGATTCGATTGTTCTTTGAAGTGTTGATGAACATTTCAAACGCAACCTTGGCGCCTTCGCTGAATTGGCGCTGATTCTCAAACGCGTTCACGACGATATCGTCCACGGAGGATTTCATTCGTAATAAAACGTCAACGCAATCGGCAGCTTCGTCTTGAACGGTCTTTTGGCCGACAACTTTCAATCGTTTCGTGAACTGGTCTCTCAGGAGTTTCAAGCCGTCCGGGACGCGAGAGAGTAACGAGTACAAGCGTTTCAAGTCCTCTACTTTCGAACTGTCCGCGAGCATTTCGTCTGAACTGTCGATAATTTCGAGTTTCTTGTCCTGAATCAACGCTTTCTCGACCGTTTTTGTAAGCACCAGTTTCGTTTGCGGTTGCAAATAACTCTCCGCGCGATCGAGCGTTTCTTCGTTCAATCGCGTTTGACAGTGTTTCAAATAGTCCGCGCACTCCGCCGCTGACTTTTTCGTGATTCCAAACCTCTTGTCCGATTCTTTGGCGTAAAATCTCGCCGTGTTTTCTAAGAAGAGACGCTCGAAGTTGAACACCAACAAAGGTGGTGGTGATTTTGGTGTTAAAAGTTGTTGTTTGTTGTCGTCCACCATCATCATCGACTTGTCGTCGTCTCCTCTTCCTTCTTCTTCTTCTTCTTCTTCGGCCGAGCGCTTCTTTGAATTCCTCTGGCCGCTGGTGGCTACTTCAGAAGGAAACGACGACGACGAAAACGAGTTGTTTGATCCGCCGCCGTACCTTTTCAACGTTTCCATCGCGGTCGTAAATCGTTTCACTAAAGTTCGATCGATCTTCTCTCCTTCTCTTTCGCGTTCGATCAACCGCAAACACCCGCTCGCGGCTTTGCGAAGCACGTCCGCGTTCGCGTCCATTTGCTTTTGAAATTGCTGGACGCTCAATTCCCACAGAGGAAGTTTAAAACTACTCTCTTTACTACTCCTTTCTCTGCTCCCCGGAGTCGTTGTCGTAGTCACCGCGTCCGTTCCACTCCGTCGCCTGCGTTCGTCGTCGTCCAACGGCGACGTCGGATCTTTAGTACCAGTCGTCGTCTCTCTGCCGCCTTCTTTTGATGCGTCAGCAACAGCGGAGGAAGAAGCCCCTAAGGAAGCGTTTTTCGTAAATGCCGTCGCCGTCGTCCGGTCCAAGTACAAAAACAAAGACCGAATCAACATCATCTGTTTCACCCTCGTCTCCCACACGTCGTCGACGAAAAACTTCAGAAACTGTTCTTCTTCGGACGAGAACGCCGAAAGACCACCCGCGTTCCCTGTCGTTCTTGACGTCTTCTTATGCGACGACGTATGAAAACTTCCTCCTTGATGACATTTCTCTTTCAACTCTTTCGCCACCGCTTCCGTTCTCGCCTCTAAACATTGTCTCAATTTTTCGTACAATTCGTTCCCAAAATTCCCAACCACCACGTCTTCCACCGCGCGATATAACCGCTCGTAACTTTCCTCGCACGGCTTCTCGTCGTGGATTGCATCCAAAGCGTTTAACAATCGAGTATTCCACGTGGTTTCGAAAAAGTTTGAGGGGATTTTCGGGGCAACTTTGAACGATTTGATGACCAGTTTTCTTTCCGTCACATCACGCTTTGGTTGCTCCATTTTCTTCGCCGCTGATGTGATTTGATCTCTTTTGAATGTTTACTGTCTCTTTCCCAAACAAAGGTAATGGTAACCTCAAAACGTGAAAACACAGAGAGAGAGTTTAGAGGTCTGCGTGTGTGTGCCTTTTTTGCGTAATCTTGAGCGCAAAAGCGTGTTTAAGTGTAAGTGTGAGAGAGTTTTGCGTGTCCTTTACTGTGAGGAGGTTTTGGGTCAAAAGGAAAGAAAAATACGAGCGAGAAATACGCGAAGGGTGAAGAAGAGTTTTCATGTCTCTCTCTCTATGTGTGTCTGTGTTATTAAAAGCTTTGCGTATGTTTGTATGTGTTTACGAACTGTGTATTAACTCGCCGTGCTCGTATCGCCAATCAAATGGTAATGGACAGTTGTTGTCGAGGAGATATTGTACACAGTCGAGGTGGTTTTTCTCGTGCGCATCTCGTACGGCCCGAAAGTCCCAAGGCGCTTTGGCGGTTTCGTGCAAGTACTTCAAACAGTTCAAGTGACCTTTCTCGGCCGCATACCAACACGCAACTACGTTATATTTATCATATTTACGCTCATCAAGATATTCGAGTATGTGGAGATGACCATTTCTAGCCGCCCAAGCGGCAGTTTCATAACGATCCCAAGGCGCTTTGACTTCTTCTCGTAAGTATTTGAGGCACTCGAGATGACCGTTTCCGGCAGCAAATGCACACGCATACTCACCGATAGGACACTCATTTGCAACGCAATACTTTGCCATTTCCAGATTACCTTGTTCCGCGGCCCTAGTAATCGTCCTACAATCCCACTCACACTTTTTCTCCTCTCGTATCCACTTGAGCAACTCGAGTTTATTCGTTTGAGCAACTTGAGAGCAGAAATCTCTGTCTTTGCGCCACCATCTCGGCCAAAACGATTTATTCTCCCACGCAATCTCCAAAGTCGATATCGACGACATCTCTTCAACTTTAAACCTCTTTTTCAAATCTCTTGCACGAGGTGATCTCTTAATCAACGCTCTCGTTTCACCATTCACTCTGTCCAAGAATTTGAGATCCGTTCCATTCAATCTCGGTAAAATATGAGTGAAACAAATATCGTCGTTATTTACAATCAAATCCCACAACACCGATTTGGAACTCTTCTTCTTTTTCCTCCTAAAGAATAACCCCGCGACGAGGAGGAGGAAAAGGAAACGAACGAGCGCGAACATATATCTTTGAAAGGAGATTACAGTTTTTTTTTTCTTGCGCATGTGAGATGTGATCTCTCATTAAGAGATTCCCTAAACAACGAAAAGACAGACAAAAAAAAAATTCAAAAGGTTCGTCATTTCTTTAACACATATCAAAGTCACATCCTTTGCGCGCAAAAACACTCGCGCAGCACCGAGAAGACTAAAGATGGACGGTACGCTTTCTTTCTTTCTTTCTTTCTTTGTTCTTTCACTCTCGTTTTCTCTCTCTTTTAATAAAATACTTTCGCCTTTGTTTTGCGTCTCGATGTTCGTGATGCGCTCGTCCATTTTTGAATATATTTTCCCTATAGAGTAGTCTCATAAGTAAACATCTCTCCGTTTCTTATTCACTGCTTTCATCAAAACACACACCTCACAGAAGGCGCGGTGTACCACACCAACCCGAACGAAGGTTTAGACGAGGACGAGTTAGATAATAACGGCGCTTTTGATGAGAATGCAACAATAATAACGCCGTCTCGAGCGAGAAAGAAATTCGAAGATTTCCTGAGAAACTTCAGAGGCCATCCGAACGAAACCTCCGTGGATGGACAGTTGATTTACAGAGACGTTCTCTCCGAAGGAAGGGTACCGGGAACGATTGATGTCACGTTGGACGATATCATCGCACACGACGCGGCTTTGGCGAAGGCGTTGAGAGATCAACCGAACGTGTATTTTCCAATCTTGGAAGACGCGGTGAAAAAGGTCGCGCAGAGTTTACGAGGCGGCGCTGGAAGAGGAGGAGGAGGAGGAGACGAGGAAGACGAGGAAGACGAGGAAGATCGCGAGGACGACGAGGACGACGACGAAGACGACGTTCGTTCTGCCATCGAGAGCATTCACGTCACCATATCGTCGCACGAAACGCCTCGATCGGTGAGAGGATTAAACTCGAAAGACGTTTCGAGGTTAGTGTGCATTCCCGGGATTGTCATCGCGGCTTCGAGGGCGAAAGCGAAAGCTTCCATCGTTGGCATTCAGTGTCAATCGTGTAAACACATTCGATATTTGCAAATTCCGCCGGGATATGCCTCGGCGCAAATGCCGAGGACGTGCGAGGCTGGACAAATGAACAATCAGCAGAGAGGAAACGAGAACGACGACGAGAATAATAACAACAACAACGATAACAACAACAGAAGAGGATGTGGATTAGATCCGTACCAAATGCTTCCGGATAAGTGTAAGTTCATCGATCAGCAATCGTTAAAGTTGCAAGAAAACCCGGAGGAAGTCCCGGCTGGGGAAATGCCGAGAACGATGATGTTATGCGTGGACCGAAAGTTGGTGCAAAAGATTGCGCCCGGGACGCGAGTTTCCGTCGTTGGTGTGTACACCATCGGTTCCGGGAAAACAGAAAATAAGAAAAGAGACGCAGCTGGTGGTGGCGTCCAGTTGCCGTACATTCGCGTTCTTGGATTAATCGAAGTCAACGAAGGCGCGCGCGGGAACGCGAAATTTACCGAAGCCGAACACCAAGAGTTTAAAGCTTTCTCGCAAAGGCCGTTTAAAGAGGTCATCTTAGACATTCGCTCGAGAATCGCGCCGGCGATTTTCGGGTCCGAGGATGTTAAAATGGCCGTCGCGTGTTTGATGTTTTCGGGAAGTCGCAAACATTTACCCGACGGCGCTCGTTTAAGAGGCGACGTGAACGTCCTCCTCCTCGGCGATCCGTCCACGGCGAAATCGCAATTTTTGAAATTCGTAGAACGTACCGCGCCGGTGTGCGTGTACACCTCCGGTAAAGGCTCTTCCGCGGCTGGTTTAACCGCCTCGGTCATAAGAGACTCGAACGGCGAGTTTTACTTGGAAGGTGGCGCGATGGTCTTAGCCGACGGCGGGTGCGTCTGTATCGACGAGTTCGATAAAATGCGAGACGAAGATCGCGTCGCGATTCACGAAGCCATGGAACAGCAAACGATTTCTATCGCCAAAGCTGGAATTACCACCATGTTAAACTCTAGATCTGCGGTGTTAGCCGCCGCGAATCCTCCCAGTGGACGATACGACGACCTGAAAACCGCGCAAGAAAACATCGATTTACAAACGACCATTTTGAGTCGTTTCGATTTGATTTTCATCGTTCGAGACGAACGCTTGTACGAACGAGATATGGCCATCGCCGGTCACGTTTTGAAAATCCACTCGAACGGTGCAAATGCGATGAATAGAAACGGCGGCAATAACAGAGGAGGAGGAAATAACGACGAACCTCACTCGGAAGGGAACAAAGAAGACCCGGCGGCGGAGCGCGAACGAAAATTTATGAAAAGGTACATCGAGTATTGCAGAGCGAATTGCAAACCAAGAATCAACGAGCGATCGATGAAAATGTTGCAAGACGCGTACGTGAAATACCGAGAAGAAATGCGAGAGCGAAATAAATCAGGCAAAGGTACCCCGGCGGTCCCAATCACCGTCCGCCAACTCGAAGCCATAACTCGAGTCTCCGAAGCGTTGGCGAAGATGTGTTTACAAAAAGTCGTCACGGAAGAACACGTCGCGGAAGCGCTCCGCCTCTTCGAAGTCTCCACCATCGACGCCGCTCGATCCGGCGTCGCCGGTACCGTCGTCCTCTCCCCCGAACAGCGCGAGGAGTTACAGCTCGTGGAAACGCAAATCCGTCAAAAACTCGCCATCGGCGCCACGACGAGTAAAAGACACTTGGTCGAAGACTTGTCTCGCGTCGGCGTCAACGAGTGGGCGGTCATGAGAGCGCTCATGGTCATGACCCAAAGAGGCGAGATCGTGGAAAGAGCCGAAGGCAGGAGAGTCACCAGGAAACATTAAATAGTGTTATTTAATACTGTTATTAAAAGAGAGCGACAAAACGTATTCAACGTACTCTAAAGTGACCTTTTGTACACTTTGTAACAGTAAAAATATCCCAATTTTGGATCATTTGCTTCGTCACTTTTGTTCCGCTTTCGTATACATACTAAGTGCACGCGCGCGCAAAAACACGAACCCTTCTTAAAAATGTTATCCTCCGCGAGCACTAAAGACACCAAAGAGAATATTTCGAGTAAAACGAGACAAGTCTTCTCGAAAACTCGTGAACCAATCTTCGGGACGTTCGATTGTCTTTACAAAGAAACCTTTGAAGTTTCCCCGTTGGGAATATCGAGTTTACCGCAAATAGGCAAGCTCACCATCCACAGAACGTTCGCGATCTTCACGAGTTCGTTCAACGGGAACGTCTCGAGGAAGTTGAAACAACGAGATTTAGATTCCATCGACGCGCGGTCGAGAATAAGCTTGATCTTTAAAGAGAAAGAACGGGAAAGAACGAAACTGATTTTAAGCAGAAGGAGCAGCAAGTTGGATTTTATCGAGGAAAATGTTGAGGACGCGAAGGCGAATGTTGCGAGCAATGTTGCGAGTAAAAACGAGAAAACACCACAGCAAAAAGGAAAAACGTTTCAGTTACAATTCGTGGACAACACGGAGTGCTTCGAACGGTTGGTGAAGAAGTGGAAGTTGGAGTACGGGAGGAGGCCGCGGAACGAAGAGAAGGAGGATTTTGGCGGCGGGGACGAGGAGGAAGACGCCACGACCGAGAATAATAATAATAACGATGGAGGAGAGAAAGCGAACGAGGAGGACAACAAGGTTGACTTGAAACGCATCGCGTATAAGCCGGCGAAAGGAGCGCAACTTCGCAGAAGCGATTCGACGTTAGACGGAGATTTGGACGATTTGAACGACGAAAGCGCGAGCGCGTACGGAGCCGCGGACGCGCTCATTCGAACGATGGAAACGATGGCAGGTAAACTTCCGTTCGGTGCGGGGAAGAAAGCGAAGTACGCGGCGTATTTTCTCAGGCAACAAATCAAAGCGACGAGACGCATGACGAAGAAATCGGTCAAGTATACCATGCGATACGTGAATCGACGCTCGCGAGAGTTGGCGTTGGCGAGGAAACGGCAATCGGCGAAAAGCGCGGTTTTCCGGAAAGTCGAAGCCGTGGACGTGGAAAAAGAAGTCTCGAAAACGTTGTTCGTTCGTTTGATCCGAGCGAAGAACGTGCTCGCCATGGACGACGGCGGCACGTCCGATCCGTTCACGGAAATCCGTTTCCGCGGGTTACAAAACGTTTCCAGAACGATCGAGAAAACTTGCGATCCAGAGTGGGAGCAAACGTTTACGTTTAACATTCCAAACGGGAAACGCGTTTTAGACGCGTCCGATGCGGTCGAGTTATACGTGTACGACCGAGACCAAGCTTTGAATGATTTCATCGGCTACGCCAAACTCGATTTAGAAGGAGAAGAGGTGCAAGACGAAGAGTCGATGAAATTAAACCGCAAAAAAATGTCGAGCGCGTGGAAACGCGTGGACTCAGCCTCGGAAGGAGGCTTGATTGTTCCTTCGACAAAACTTTTAAACGAATCGTTCGAAAGCGAAAATGGCGAAAGTCCTTCTCTCGGGATCTCCAAGGATAAGAAACCGATACCGCCGGTCGCGACGAAAGTTCGATACGATAAACACACGGGTAAAAAATACACGCAAAAAACCATCCATCTCTCCTCTTTGCCGGAAAACCAACAACCGTCGTTCTTCGACGTGAATCATTTGAAAGAAAAGCTGATGTTTTGGGAAGGCGAGAGAAAGTTTACCGGGACAATCACGTGCGAGTATTGGTTCGGGTCGAGACACGACGCGGAGTTTCGAGCATCCGCGCAGCCGAAATTAAGAACCGCGAATAACGAACTGACTGCTTCAATTCAGCACTATTGCGACCCGGTGACGGCTTTGCTAAGAGTGGACGTTCGCGCGGGGAGAAATATCGTCAACTTGGATTGCGATAAAGGGGAAGACGGGTCCGAAGGCGGGAGCGACCCGTACGTTGAAGTCAGCGTCATCGACGCCGTCGATCGATCCAAGGTGAAGAAATCGACGCATTACATCGAAGACTCGAGGAACCCGTTGTGGAATCGAACGTTTACGTTCCTGACTTCGCAACCGTATTCAAACACCATGCAACTTAAATGTTACGATTACGACGGCGCGACGAGTTTTGACGACGTCATCGGGTGTTATTCCGTTCCTTTGCACGAACTGCCGGTTCGCGTTGGCGTGAAAACGCTCCCGGAGTATCGATGGGTCACTTTGAGACACCCGAAAACTGGGTCGGATAAGAACGAGTTTGGCGTTCCGTACGGGGAAATCGAAGTCAGAGCGTACATCGACGAGGAGTATTTCGACCACTTACACGGTGGAAACGCGACGAGAGCGGTTGGGAAACTCTCCGTGGATATTCTCGAGGCAAACGGGATCGATAAGATTCCGCAAGGCGCGTATTGCGTCTGTAAGATTGGTCCGTATTGGTCGAGGTTGGAAACGGTGAAGAAGACCGAGTTTAGCGGGGAATTAGGTGACGAAGACATGCAGAAATTATCAGAAGACGACGACGACGATGGTGTTGATGGCGGAGGCGACGAAGGAGAAGATGGTGAAGCGAGGACTCTTAAACCAAAAACTCTGAACGACGACGCGCGCCGGGCAAAGAAAATCGCCAAGATGATTGAAAACGCAAACAAGATTCGATGGAACAAACGGTTAATTTACCCGGTCTCTGAACCGTCCGACGAGGTCATCGTCTCCGTCTTCGACGCCGAAAACGACGACGTCATTGGCACGATCAAGTTACCTTTGTCGTGCATGGAAGACGGCGTGCGATACGAAAACGAGTGCGTGTTGATGATGAACGCCAACGTTGCCATCGGCGATATCGTCAAAAATGGCACTTTAACTTTGGCCTTTACGTTTACGCACTTCAAAGGCGGCGCTCTCGTTGCTCGAAAGTACATAAAACCAAAGTTACCGGCGAAATGGTACTTTTATCCTCTCTCGCCGAACGAAACGCAACGCGTGCTCAGAGCGCAAAAAGACGTCTTGGTGAAGAAGCTTTTACAAGCCAATCCACCGATACCAGAAAAAGTGTCGCAACACATCTTGGCGTATTCTCAACACACGGTCAACGTCATGAGCATTAAAAGCTCTATTGCGAGACTGGAGAAATCCATGTCCGGTTTCGTTAATTTGCACCAAGGCTTGACGTTTACGTTCTCGTGGGAATCGATTCCGTTGACGGTTTTAGCGCAGTGCTTGTTGGTGTTTTGGATTTATCACCCCGAGTGGTTGATCCCATCGTTTTGTTTTGGCTTAGCCATGAACGCTTTGCTGTTATTCCCGGGTCGATATCAGCGCGTGTTGGACCGAATGGTACCGAACGAGTTCCTTTCGGTTGGCATCGCGGCGGCGCCGGAGGACATCGACGACGCGTTGAAATTAAAAGATCAAGAAGATCGAGAAAAAGAGATTGAATCAAAAGATGCGCGCATGGCGGCTAATCTCGATTCGGACGGCGAGGACGACGACAAAGAAAAGGCGGCGAAAGACGCCAAAGAGGCGGAGAAGAAGAAGAAAAGTATGACCAAGAAGGAAGCGGCGACGTGGGATTCAATCAATCCCATCGCGCAGTTGCAAAAACAGTTGGAAGAAGTAAAACTGTTAATCACGCAATCGCAGTCGATCTTAGATCAAGTCGCTGGTGGTGTCGAGCGCTTCATCGGTATCTTCACGTGGGCAGAACCGCGGGTGACGGCGATGACCATTCTCGTCGTCTTGGCGTTGGGTTGGGCGACGTTGTACATTCAAACCATCGTCCGAGTTGGTTTCGAATTGATGACGGGCGTCGTCGCCAAAGTCGTTTTCAAGATTGTCACCCCAGAGAGAGTGAAATTCGCGTGCACGTGCGGCCTCTTGTGGCTCTTACGTCATCCGGCCATCTTTCCGGACGACGTGCGAAGAGCCATCCAAGAAGAAAAGAACGCTCGAATCGAAGCGCAACTCGCCGCCGAGGCGAAGAAAGCGAGCGGGGAAATGAACGCCCAACCGGAAGAGGTTGATTGTGAATTAGAAGAGGCGCTTAAAGACGCGCCGCCGAAGGTGGACTACTTGTTCGACCCGAGACCAATGCCGCCGTTGAATGTATTTTTTAGAATTCCGACGAGGAGTTCGCAGCTCGTGTAGTAAAATTTATTTATTTGTTTGCAACGAGGTAATCGCACCACAGTACTAGTGCGGTAGCTTTATTATCATGCTTATTATCATTATTATAATATTAAAGTTATTATTATTATTGTTATATTATTACATCACGAAAGAAGAAGAAGTTTATACAACAATTCATATTACGCGTTAAATATATATAAGCTATTACTAACGCCGCACGCCAAGATATCTTCTTCCGGATGCCACGCGACGTGTAAAATGTTCGACGAAAAATCGCTCAAATTTTGGTGATGGTGCGAGTTTGCCAACGAATTCGGCGGCGTTTTCACGCCACCCACGAACAAATCTTCTCGAGTGGTGCCACCGTTGCCGAACGCGCTCTCACTTCTTCTGGGAGGCATTCTTGACGTGATTTCAGTCGTCGTGCCTTCACTTCCCGATTCAAAAACGTTGAAACATCTCAAATTGGCGTTGTAGGATCCGCTCGCGACGTGTTTTCCGTCGCCTCGAATGCAACACTGAAACTTGTCAAAGATGGAGTCTTTTTCGTATAAATCGCACAAACGCGGTCGCAAGTGATCGTGCACGTCAAACGTCGCCACCGGCGCTTTCTCCATGTTCACGTCCCACAATTTCAAAGTCAAATAATCTCTCGAGAGAAAGTATCGACCGTCTTTGCTGAATTTCACGTCCGAGACGCTCGCGATGATTTCCGAAAAGAACGACCTCTTTTCAACCGGTTCCGGTTCCTCGAACGATTTCGACGCCGCGTTACAACTCGCGTTAATCCGCATATCCGCTAATCTAATAGTTCCTTTACTCGAAGAATACGCGAAGTGTTGACAATGCGACGGATGAAAACACGCCGAAGTGATGACTTCGGTCAACTCTTCCATGTTTTCCGGTTTGATGTCGACGATGTTAAACGACCCGTTCGCGCGTTCTAGATGCCATAAATTCACTCGCAAATCGTCCGCGGATATGAACGTTTCTCCGTCGCTGTTGACGGATAACGAGTTAATGTGATACGCGTGCGCGTTGGCGTAGCACCGGCGACATCGCGCGTTAAACCCCAACTCGCCTTTCAAAACTCGTGGGATTCTCAATCGATATGAAGTCTCCGAAGACGTGTTCGATGTTGATGTTCCACCTGCTCCTGCGTTGTTTTCCTTATTGTTTCTATTTTCGTTGTTGTTGTTGTTGTTTCTATTATTACTATTTCCGCCCCAATTATGCGCTCCTCCGGTACTTGTCGTCGTCGTGTTGATAGAATCGTCCGAATCTCGATTAAACCCGCTCACTGCTTCCGCTCTTTTCTCGAACACTTTCCACAGTTTGATCGTCTTATCGTTCGTGGATAACACGAACCTCCCCTCGTTGGCGCCTTGGTGACACCACTTCAAGGTGTTGATTTTCTCTTCAATCTCTAGCGACTTTAAATAATCAAACTCCGGTTCGTGCGATTGAAACTCGGTTAAATATCGGAATTCAACCTGTTCCGGTTTACCTCCCTCTGCTATTAACTGATGATGTCCGTTTTTAGTAGTATTCTCGCTCGTGCTCGCGTTGTTCTTGTTATTATTATTAATCATAACCCCGACTTGATCGTCTCTATTATATTGCATCTCCGAGCTCATCTCCTCCATCAAAACGTCCTCCAACTCATCCTCTTGATGTTTCTGCTCTCGCCTTTTCGCGTGCCTCACGCGTTCAAACAACACGACTCTCCCACCTCGATCCCCAGTCGCGAGCCAATCCCCTGATCGGTCAAACTCCACCGCGGAGATGACGTCCGCGTCCTGCACTTCCTCGTTCGGCGCTCGCTCGCCGAAGACTTGCGAGAAACCCCAGTTTAAGTATTCACGATCTGATCTCGTTCTTTCATCGAAACTTCGCTCTCCTTTTCTTTCCTCTTCCTCCTCTTCAAAATCGTTCGTTTTCCTGTTTCTCCTTTTCTCCGGCGAGGAAGAGGACGCTCGCTGAAACCCTCCTGAAGTTGATTTCGCGGCGGTCGCTCCTAGGTCTTCCTCCTCTCCTTTCTTGGTCGTTCGGAACGAGAAATCCGCCGCGGCTGTCGATGACATCATGGTCGCGTAAAACGCTCGATTTTTGCTCTCGATGTGTTAAAACACCTTTATTTGTTCTCTCTTTTCTTCGAAGAGTCGTCGTCTCGAACGTCTCGAACGCTCGAACAAAGAAGCGTTCTCTTCTTCTCTCTCCGTGACGGCGCACCTTCTTATCTTCCAAAATGGATGTCCAACGTCTTCTTATATTATTCTCTCCCCGAAAAGTGAGAACGCCGCTAAAAAGAACACTTTTGCGCCTTCTTTCTCGAGCAGTCGTCGACTGTGCGTGTTATTCTTCCACAACGGCAGCAGCCTCTCTCTCTTTCAACGCGCTCGAGTAGTAGTCGTCTCGCGAGTACAGGGCATTTATAACAGAAATTCTTCTGAAGCGAAAAAGCGGCTTACGAATAAAAAGTGACGGGACTGTCGAACAAATTTTAAGGAAAAAAAATTTGAGACGACTTTACGTACTAATAATTTAGGGTTTAAGTGCTTATTCCTTACTCAAATTTGACTCTCTGAGTGCTCAGTTCTTACTCCCCTAAGTGCTCAGTTCTTACTCTGCTCTTTTTTAGAGGCGTCGTTGTAAAAGGTATTCTAAAATACAGTTACGAGTTGAAACACTTCAGAGATTTCTTTTCTCTCTCTGCGTGCGTGCTCTTTAGTAAAGACGAGAAGACTACCACTACTCGCAGAGCGCGCGTTAAAAAGAGAGAGCTACTACGACACAGAATAACATACGAACGACTGCTCGAGAGAGAGAGACGTGGTGTTACGTCTGTATATGTCTCACTGTGTACTCTTTGAGGAGGAGGAGTAAAAGGTGTATTACATTTTACAGTTATCGGGAAATCAAAATCAAATGGGGCAAAAAGGAAGCAAAGTAAACGACTTTGAGAGAGAGAGAGAGAAGAAAACAAAGACGAACAAAGAAGAGGACGATGACATTATATTTGATGTCGCGATTCTTGGCGCCGGGATGTCCGGCGTATCCTGCGCGAGGGAGATTTGTTTCGCATCAGATGATGATGATGAGAAAAATGCACTAAAAGTAGCACTCTTGGAAGCGAACGCAACCGTCGGCGGGAGGTGCAAACAGACGAACAAAATGGCGAAATGGCCGGTGGAGTTAGGGGCGGAGTTTATACACGGTGAAGTTAAGAATCCAGTGAAGGATTTAATAACAGAAACGATGAGGAGAGAGGAGGATTTGGAGGATTTAGATGGGAAAAAAGCAAAGCCGAAACGATTGCAATTCAGCGCGTTCGAGTGGCCGGATCGATACGCGATGACTACTACTACTAATAATAATAGTAACAAGGAGGAGAAGGAGGCATTATTATATTCTTTCTCAAAAAAATCGATGTTGGTGCTGCGCGACGGCGACGAATGCGAGAAGAACGATAAAGACCTGTGGAAAATCCACCAACTGTTCGATCGACTCCCGGGCGTATCGAAGACGAGTACTACGACTACCACTCATAATGACGATTCAGAGGAGGACGAAATGTCCTCGCTCTCCGCGTTAGAGTGGCTCAGAGACGTGCAAAAATGTACAGAACGAGAGATACGCGTGGCGGAGTTGATTTACGCGACTGATTTCGGAGCGAGTTTGAAAGATATCGGGATGAGAGAGATTATGATTGAAAAAGAAAGGTGGGAAAACGGAGAGCAATATTTAGTCATGAACGGAGGGTTTAACGAGTTGTTTCGACGCGCGTTTTTGAACGCGTTTCAAAGGAATAGTAATAGTAATAGTAATAGTAATAATAGCCCCGTCGTCAACATCGACGTGCGGCTGAACTGGGAGGTGGAAACGGTCGAAAAAGAAGACGAACGGAATTTGATCAAAGTCACCGGAAGAACGACGACTGAAACGTCTGAAAAAAAGACGTTGTACGCCAAGAAAGTGGTGGTTTCGTTACCGTTGCCGATATACAGACCAACAGACGACGACGATTCAGACGACAAAAAGCTCTCGAGAGTGACGTTTCACCCACCTTTGAGCGAGGAGAAACAAAAAGCTTTACGCGCCGTGAAAATGGGCAACGCGGTGAAAGTTTTGTTGGGATTTAACGAGAAGTTTTGGCCGCAAGAGAATTTGTTCAACGTCATATGCGACCACCCGGCGCCGTTTCCGGAGTTTTGGGTCGTGAGCGATAAAGAGAAGACGATTTATTCTGATGAAGACGATAATAATAATAATAATAATAATAATAATACTAACGAAGAAGAAGAAAGTAAAAAAGAAGAAGTTCGGTTCGTCATCACGTTCTTCGTCACCGGCGACCGGGCGAACGCGATGGCGAAAATCGACCCAAACGAACGAATAGAGATGGCGTTTCAACAATTCGTCTGGATTATGATGCGCATCACAAACGACGACGACGATGGAAGAAAAGAATTCGATCGAATACGCGAAAAGCACTTGAAAACGTCCGAGACGAAAGCGTGGTCCGAGGATAAATTCGCCGGCGGTTCGTACACGCACCCGAGCGTCGGATGCGATCGAAAAACTCGAGACCTTTTGGCAAAATCGGAATGGTCCGACTGCTTATTCTTTTGCGGCGAAGGCACGAACGCGTCCGTGAATCCGTGCTTACAAGGCGCGTTCGAAACTGGCGTCAGAGCGGCGAAAGAAGTGCTCGAGTCGTTGAAGTTACAGTAGTATGTGTATACTTTTTATGATGTACAACGGGCGGCTCTTTCGCGCGATAAAGAGAAGAGAAAACGATAATAAAAGATCGTCTTCAAAATCAACTCCTCTTGAACACGTCCCCTAACTGTCTGTTCAATAAACTCCTCTCTAAACTTTCCACCTCCACTCTTCGTTTCTCGTCTTCCACGTACCTTCCGTATTTCAGCGTGTACGTTTTCGTCACTCTTGAAATCACAAACGTGCTTTCGTTCAAGTCCACTCTCACGCCGCACGCCATCTGATCGTCCGCGAAACGGAACGTCCCTAAATCTTTCCTCGGTGGCGTCCGTTTCGTCACCAACGCGTACGAGTACGACTTTGTCTTTTTCTTTTCTTCGTTGTTGTTAGTATTATTACTCAGCTTCTTGATCTTCTCAAACTCCTCTTTCTCGTTGTTGTTACTACTACTCGCACTATTATTCGAACAACATCGAATACTACTCCTTCTCGTCTTACTCGTCGTCGTCCCAGAAACAGCGACTTTATCGAAAGCGAAACTCGTTCTCATTTTCCTTTTTAGCGCTCTAAACCGGTAAAACTGATGATGATTTGAGCAAAAATCGTATCTCTGACGCTTCGGATTAATGACGAAATGTGAAGAGATGTTTCGCGTTTAAAAGAAGAGTATTCGCGCGCGTTCGTGCGTATATATCTCAGAAACAAAAGGAGTATAGAACGTGCGTGCTCTGGAAGGATAGCTCTCGGTCTCTCTGTCTCTCTGTCTTGCTCTCTTCAACTCTCTCTGTAGTTATTAAAAGATCATCCGAGACGAGAGATTTTATGAAGCTTTTGTGTTGGGGAAAATATCTCAAAGGCAAGAAAAATGTGAGAAAAAATTTACATCAGTCGTGTTTATCAATCACAAGTTCTTCTCTACCGCTTTACATCACGTCACACCTTTTCTTAGTACCTTTTCCCGTCGCCTTCGTTACAGCTGCTGCGGCCTTGGTGCTCGGCTTCTTTGCTCGCGATGACCTTCGCGTGGTTTCCGGCAACAACGTCAAAGTTGGTTTCGCGGCCTCCGGCGCGGGAACGACGACTGGCTTTTTCGGCAAAGTTTTCTCAGAGTTGAGAGTTTTGTCTTCCTTCTTAACAACCCTCTCGCTTTTCGTCTTCCCAAACATCTTGGTTTTTGCCGAATCTTCTTCAACAACAACTTCCTCTTCCTTCTTAATTTTCATCTTCTTCGCGACGGGAAGTTTTGGTAACTCCTCTCGTTCTTCTTCTTTGTCTGCCTCTTTTTCTTCATCCTTGATGGTTTTGCGTTTCTTTGCCTTGGTTTTTGCCATTTGGGGTTCCTTTTTCGTCGTCTTTGCTGCCTTTGTCGCTTTTGCCGTTTTCCTTTTCAGCAGCTTGAGCGCACGCCTCTTTTTCTTCATACGGGCAATCATTAGAGAAGCAGTACTTGAGCATTTCGAGATTACCTTTAAATGCTGCCGCTTTAATCGTCTCTTCATTCCACTCGCAATGTTTCACTTCTCTCGCCCACTTGAGAAACTCGAGTTTGTTGGTGTGAGCAACTTGCTCGCAAAACCAGGCTCGATCTCTCACTTCTCCATCTCCATCTTTCTCTTCCAAAACCATCTTATTCCACACCCATTCCAGCGTCAAAATGGATGAACATTCGTAAACAGCCCATTTTAATTCCGATACGTTTACACCGGCGTACTCAAGCACTTCCAAACTCTCTCTATTCACCTCTGAAAAGAACCTCCGATCAGTCCTATTCAATTTCGAAATCACATGCGAGACAAAAACATCCTTATGATGCGTCACCAATCCCGTCCACAACTTCGTCGGACCAAGCTTCAACCTCTCCAACTCCGCTCTCGCCCGTTCGATCGCCTCCTCCTTCTCCTTTTTCTTCTTCCTTTTCTGCGCTCCAGAGAGTTGCTTCTTCCCCATTATTAGTAGTATTCCTTTTCTTTGCCACACACCCAGCAGAGGAGAAAAGGCGTTTTTTGTTCTTCAGTCTGTTGTTCGTTTTTTTATGATTTGAGATGTGAAAAAAATATTAAAAAAAATATATAAAAAACTGGCTGATTTTTCAATATTTTTTATCTTTCACCATGCGTTCTGAAGTCGATGTATAGATCCATCAATCGCTTTGAAACTTCGCACAGAGCGAGAGTAGGTGAATTTTGTTTTACGTACGAAATTTGAGTGCAAACGGAGCTCGTTTGGTATGAGTTTAGGACATTTGCGGCATTTTTTATTTTTGTTGGCATTTTAGTGATTTTGACCCATAGCACAGGAAGAATAGACAAAAAATTAAGGGGAAAGAAAAGAGACAAAAAGAGACAAACTCGCTCACAATAAATTAGGTATCTTTTATACTACTACTCTATTATAAAGAACAAAGACACGACACGAGAGTTAGAGAGAGAGTCTTTCTTTGTTGTCTCGTTGTTGTTATTGTTCTCGTGAGTTTCACTATCGCATCATCGAGGTAAAGGAAGCAGAGAGAGAGAGAGAGTATATCTTTGAGAGAAATGGTGATGGGGAACCACAAGAACAAACCGGCGGATTTAAAAACCTTTTTCAGTTCACCTTTGTTTACTACCACGAAGACGAGGAGTACTACTACTACTACTACTACTACTACCAATGAAAACGACGAAAATGATTTCATCTCTAACGTGTTCCCGTTTAAACCGTCGCCGAATGCGTTGAAACCGACGAAGAAAAAGAGTTTAAAAGAAGAGGATTTGATTACGACGAAGAAGAAAAAGAGGAAGTTTGAAGAGATTACGTGCACTGACGACGAGAGTAACAAGGACAACATTGTCTTTCCGTTCGTCGCGAATACTTCGTCCTCGTTAAAGAAACAGAAGAAAAAGACAAAGTCTGTTGTTAGTAGTGAACAACAACGCGTCGACGACGTCGCGAGGCCGCCAGATCCTCCTCCAAATGTTGTTGTTTTCGCAAGCGGGAACGCGAAAGGCCAAATGATAGAGAAAATGGTCTTCGATGCGAGTAAGACGACTGTTACGGACTTCGACAAGAGGAAGAAACCGACGACGACGACGAAAAGCTATAAGAATTTTAGTAAAGGAAACAACAACAAAATCGGGAGTAAGAAGAAACCGCCGCCTTTTGCGGCGGCATCTTCATTTAACGTCGCCGCCGCGGTGGCGAAGAAGAAAGCGCAAATAGAAGTTTCGGCGAAGAAAGCGCAAGAAGTCGGGTTCGGGTCTTCGGCGAGGAAGCCAGCAGCGGCGTATTCCGGGATCGTATCGTCAAATTCGGCTTCGAAGAAAGGAGTAGGTTCTTCGGTGGCGGCGGCTAAGAAAGAGCGCGGTAAAAGGAGTAGCGGCTTTAGCGGTTCGTCGTTCGAAGTTCATCAAAAACAACAACAGCATCAACCGAAAGAACAACAACCGAACGAGTTTCAGAAAATGATTCAGAAAGCGCGAGAGAACTTGAGAGAGAGTTCAAAAAATGGTTCACATTCGCCTCAACCGGCGGCGGCGGCGGTTCATCATCGTCCCGGTATCGTCGCCGCGCAAAATTCGGGCAAACACCAAAGGTTCGCCTCGCCGCCATCAATACCGAAGAGTAAGACGAATATAACGACTACTCCTAAGTTCCCAATCAACCAAACCTTCGTCTCCGCAGCACAAGCGATGAATCAAAACAATAATAATAGCAAACAAGAAGAACACCACCACCCTAATAATAACAATAATAATAACAACATCGTCGACATCGTCGCCAGAGCGAAACAAAAGACGTATTTACCGTCCACCGCGGAGAAAGCGAAGAAGAAAGCGAAAGAAACGTACGAGAAAAAGCGCATCGACGCAGAAAGGAAAGAAAAGCTCGGGCAACTCCGCGAGTTAGACGAGACTTTATCCTCAAAAACGAACATCATCATCGCGCCGAAAGACGACGAGAAGAGTGAGAAGAATAAGAGGAACATGTACAACAACAACAACAACAACAACAGAGTGTTCGGCGGCGCCATGACGAAGGCGCAAAAGGCGCACATGGCAGCCACGGAGTGGGAACCTTTATGATGATGATTTCATCATAAACCTACCAACAACAACAACAGATACTAACACTAATAATACTACTCATAGCCGAGAGCAGAGAGAGAGAAACAGAGAGAGAGACTCTCATTGAAATGTGAAGAACATTTCCATCGTGTATTTTTTTTTTAGAGAGAGCCAACACAGAGCTAACGCTACACCATACACCCTAAACGCTCTAAAAGGCACCCTCCAAAACCACCTCTAGAGTACCACACACTATTGAGCACGCAAACGCTTGTTCTTCTTCCTAAAACGAATACTACTCGTAATGTCGTACAAACCACACTTATCTGAGCTCGTTTCGGATTTAAAATCCAACCCATCTCTCATCCACGACGCAGAGTTTCTCGAATTGAAACGCGTTTTGGAAACGCAATTTGCCTCCACTTTTCCCCCAAAATCGAATCATAATACGACGCCTAAAAACGACGAGGAGGATGATGTCGACATCAAAATCGAGGACCCAGATATCGTCGGACCAGAGCTCGAACCCGTGGATCCTCCTTTTTTAATTTCGGTAAAGGAAGGAGAAGAGTTGAGCGAAACGGACATGAATTCGGTACGATTTGATGAGATATTTATGTGCTTCTTTGTTGTCTTCTTTATGAGAGAGAAACGCCTTCGATGTCGATATATTCTAATTAACATTCTCTTTTAAACCACAAAACTTTTAATCGAATAACAGATGATGGAAGCGAAATCGAACGCCTCTCTGGCGTTTTCGAACGGCGATTTTGCCTCGGCTTTGGAAGAGTACACGAAGGCGTTGCGTTTACAACCGACGTCGGCGTTGACGTTTTCGAAACGCGCGGAGTGTTTCGTGAAACTGAAAAGGAATAAAGCGGCGAAACAAGATTGCGAGCAGGCGTTGGAGATCAATCCGGATAGCGCGAAGGCGATGAAGGTTTTAGGGACCGCGCAGAGGTATTTAGGCGAGTACGAGGAGGCGTGTAAGAATCTTGGTCAAGGGTTGGCGATCGATTTCGACGAGGAAGGCGCCAAGGTGGAGAAAGAGGCGGAGAAGTTTTTCCACGAGATCAGAGTGGCAAAATCCAAAGAGAAGGCGAAAAGAGAGCAAGAAGAGAAAAATAAGATGGAAGAGAGGAGGAAGCAAGCGGAGGAGGCGATGAAGAACGCGAACATGGGCGGCGGTAATGGCGGCGGTAATCCGGGAGGGAATCCAGGCGGTGGTTTCGGCGGTTTCCCGGGAGGCTTCCCGCCCGGAATGGAAGGTTTGATGAACGACCCGGAAATGATGGAAGCGATGATGAATCCAAAAGTGATGAGCGTGTTGCAACAAGCGCAATCGAACCCGGGCGCGTTGATAGCCGCCATGAGCGACCCGGAAGTTGGTCCTCTGCTGCAAAAAATCGTCGGCAAGATGGGCGGAAGCATGGGCGGCGGCGGCGGCGCGCCCGGTTTCGGGAACTTTTCGGGAGGAGGAGGAGCAGGAGGAGGCTTCGGTGGCGGACAACAATCGACGAGTGAAAATCGCTTCACCGAAGAAGACGCCGCGCCGCACAGACCCGCCACCGTCGACGAGGTCGATTAATAAAATAGAAGAAAAGAGAGATAAAAACTTTACGCGAAAAGGAAAATTTTCATTCATTCAACATTCGCGGTGAGAAAGAGATTAAGAGAGAGAGAGAGAGAGAAAGACGAGACGATTGAGAAAACGATTGAGAGAGCGACAAACAACATTAACATCGTTCATTTCACTCCATTTTGTTGTTGCAGTCTTCTAAAAGTATAAAAAAACGCACGACTACTAAAGCTCAATATACGTATGACGCTTAAAACCGCAAACATCTCGAGACCTTCAATGTCATCTCGTTGATAAAATTGAATCAACATTCATTGCAACAGAGACTCTACTTCTGTTGTTTTGTACCTAGGTACCTTTTAAAGCTGGTATTTACGCGCTCAAATGTTACTATTAATCCGCGCGATATTCGAACATTTTTACACCAATGTCTTCACTTTTTTCCACCATGACAGACGCAAACGAAAAGAAAGGATCGTCCTCTCGCTTGGACCGTTTATTAAAGCTCCTCGATTCCGGGTCGACGTCTTCCTCTCGCGCGCAAGCGGCGGAGCAAATCGGCGAACTCGTTTTACAGTCCTGCACTTCATCCTCTTCAAATACTGGCGGAGAAGGGAGCAAAGTAAACGTAAACGCGGGGATGTTGCCGACGGTTCTAAGAAAGGTTCGCGAATGTTCGCGCGCGAAAGAATGGGAGACGAGAGTCGCCGCGGGGAAAGCGATGGGGGCAATCGCGAAGAATTTGAGACGAAGAGAGTCGTCTCTTTATCCCGACGAGGAGCAGAGCAACAATTTCGTCCCGAACGCGTTCTGCGCGAGCGCGAGAGATGTGTGCAAGATGGAATTAATTGAGTACGAATTGGTCCTGGAAAAGGTCGCCGGCGAACGCGCGAACGCGAAAGAGCAAAGGACATCTCTTTTGGATGAAGAAGTTAAGGAAGCACAAGATGAAGTCACACAGATTCTCGATTTGAAACTGGAAAACTTTGACATAGAATCTGTCTTGAACAAAGGGATCGTCTTGCTCTCCTCGACGGGAGA
>Ga0257106_1000047_pt1 | contig 67016 bp, 54 predicted proteins | sample LP_taG_3_FD_190177 | JGI IMG/M metagenome (GOLD analysis project Ga0257106, IMG submission 190177) | Marine microbial communities from Northeast Subartic Pacific Ocean, Canada - LP_J_2011_P26_10m | ecosystem: Environmental > Aquatic > Marine > Oceanic | place: Canada: Northeast Subartic Pacific...
ATAGTAACTCTCTTCTCTCTTTAATAATGGTGATGAAAAATTCTCTTTTTCTTTCACTCGTTTCGCCGCGTGTTTTTGATGATGAGATCTCTTTCGCGAAAAGCAGCTCCTCCCGTCGCGTTGTTAACCAAAGATTTTGGAAAACACGTTGTTGTTCGATTTGTCCTCCGTCTTTTCGCTCTTATCTTTGCACGAGACGATTGGACCATCGTGCTTGGACGCGCATTCGAACTTGTCGTTGAACGCGCTCGCGCCTTTGAAGATGTCCTCTTGCTCGGCGACTTTGGCCACCGACCACTTTCGTAAATCTTGGTCAAAGCTTTCGGCGTTGCGAAACATCGAGCGCATTTTCAAAGCTTTGCCGACTTGCCATTTGCCAATGTCTTGGTTGAACAGTTGCGCGTCTTCAAACATGTGGTGCATGTCTTCGCATCGAGAGGTGTCCCAGGAGCTAATGTCGCCGTCGAAAGAGTTCGCGCCGGAAAACATTTGCGACATGTCTTGCACGTGAGAGGTGTCCCACTTGCTCAAGTCGCCGCCTTGAAACGCCTTGGCGTTGCTAAACATTCTTCGCATGTTGGTGACGTGCGAGGTGTCCCACTTGGATAAGTCGCCGTTGAATGAAGAGGATTCATCACCCTCGACTAACATCGGAGGGTTCTGGAACGTTTCGTACATGTTCGTGACTTTCGACGTGTCCCAAGAAATCATCGGCCCGAACTCATTGTCCATGCAATCGCCCTTTTTCGGCTCTTCTGCTAAACACAAAGCGACTTGCCGTCTGAAGTTCTCATCGGTTAAATCCTTCTCCGTGAAGGTTTTGGAGGAAAACGACGACGACGAGGAAGAAGAGGAGGAGGAGGAGGAGGAGCTCGTCGTTCGGTCGTCGTCATCGGAAGATGCTAAGGAACTCGCGTCATCTTCGGCGAGTTCTTCTGGTGATTGCTGTTGTCGTTGTTGCTCGTTGCTACTTTCGTAATCGCCATCATTGAAAACAGTTGCAGTTGTTGCTGCCGTTGGTAACTCGTGTTCTTCTTTTGGTGCGGCTGAGGAAGAACTACCGCCCCCAAAAAGCTTCTGCAACAAACCACCGGACTCTTCCTTTTCGTTCGCTTCCTCGACTTGGTCGTTGAAAGCTTGCTCTCTTTCCGCGGCGTACTTTTCCGCGTTTTCGTCATCAAAAGCCGTCGCCGAAGAAAGCGGTTCAGAATCTTCTTGCACCGTGTTCTCTTCTTCCGGGTTGTATTCCGGGTTCGAGACGAAGTGCGAGCGTTGCAATCTGTCTTCGACTTCTTTTTGCTTTTTCAACGTTTCGGATGATTGGCACGAGCTGAAATCGATAATCCCAGTCGCTTTGAAGCCACACTCCCACTTCGCGTTGTACTTGTCGGCGCCGTCAAAGATTCCAGTGGCGGAACCTAAGTGTTCAAAGTTCCACTTTCGAATATCACCGTTGAACGCTTTGTTGTTCGCAAACATTTGGTTCATGTTACGAACTTGAGAAGTGTCCCAGCTCCCGAGGTAGCCGTTGAAATCGGTATCCGCAAAGGCTTTTTGCATGTTGTGGACTTGCGTCACGTCCCATCTCGGCAAGATTCCGAACTTGGACTCTTTGCCGTACTGAACGCACTTACCATCGATCGGCGCTTCTTCCAAGCACGCGTTGACTGCTTCTTGAAAGTTTTTGTCGTTCAAATGGACAATCACGCATTGGTTCGGGTTCACATCGACCGGGATGTTACACGTCTCGTGGTCGCGGTCGTTGTAGCATCCACCAAAGATGTAAACGTGGTTGGCGTTCGCCGGACCGTGAACTCTCGGGTAAAACTCCATGTTCTCAGCGACGTGTTGCGTCGTGCAACTGGACATTCTGGAGGCGATGTGCGCCGGGTGACGCGTGTCGAACTCGTTCGCACCAGTATCCGCAATATCGTCCCCTTTGTGCTTCTTAGAGGAGGAGGAGGAGGAAGATTTCTTGGAAGACTTCTTGCTCTTCGACGAAACCTTTTCTTCTTCTTCTTCAACTTCTTCTTTCGCCTCCTCGATTTCTTCGTCGAGTTCTTCAACTTCTTCGGTTTCTGCCGCCTTAGCCGCGTCGGAACCGAAACCAGCAAAGTGTTTGTTCTTGTGCACCTTCGCGTGCGTCGGTTCGACTTCCTCGACGTCAGCCACCTTAGCGTGGTGAGAGAGCAAGTGTCTGTGATGAGACTTCGTCGACGACGACGACGAGGTCTTAATCTCAAACTCGGAAACTTCCGAACTCGCTTCGGTGGCTTTGTTCAATGCCTTTGACGCTTGTTTCTTGGTGATGCCAGACTTGCCCATCGACGCCGTTTGCTCCTTCACGAAGTCGCCGAGATCATCGCACACTTCCGTCGTCTCGCATTCCTTCTTATATTCCGTGCACTTCGTCTTCTCGCACACTTGCATTGTGCACGTGGTGTTCTCACACGTGATATCGGTGGTTTGGTATTGCGATCCTTGCGACAACGCAGACATCCACCATCCCCAGTCAAAGTACTCGCCGACGACTTCGATGCCGGAAGACTCGAGTTCCTCCTTAGCGACCGCGACGGGATCAGATTTCTTCGAACCTTTCACCGTCTTATCAGCAGCAGAAGCAGAAGAAGAAGAGTGCTTCTTAGAGCTCTTCTTTTCAACCGCACCGTCCTCGGATACCTCTTCCTCGATTACTTCTTCGACTTGCTTTTTCACCGATTTCTTCGAGGACGCGTGCTTCTTCTTCCCGACGCTCGCCGACAACAACGCGGAGATTTCCTTCGCTCTCTCGTTCGCGTTTTGCTCCGCCGCCACGGCTTGCGCGGCGTAATCGGTGGTAGTAGAGGACGACGATTCCGTGTTGGTCGTCGCGGACGGTTTTGAAACCGAAGAAGACGAACTCATCTTCTTCATCTTCTTCTTCGAAGAAGACGCGGTTTCGCCAATCGCCGCTTCCTCCTCCTCTTCTTCCTCGAGCAGCAACAACTTCCCGCCAATATCGCTCACGTAATTCTCCGGGTTCGCTTTCTCGTACAGGTAAAAACCAAACTTCGCGCCGCTCCCTAACTTGTACGGCGTTTGAAACTTCCCGCATCCGATTTCTTTCATCTCGATCGCGTCTTCGTACGAAAACGTTTTCGATTTGCTCTCCGTGATGAGTTTCGCTCCAACTTTGGAATCCCATCCTTCCGGGTCGAACGGCAAACGTTTCAAGACGTCTCTGTGCGAACACCCCACGGTTAAGGTGACTTTATCGTTCGACGCGATCGCAGTAGTGGTTGCAGTCGTCGTCGTCGCATCCTCGCCTAAATTCGCCACCGCTCGTTTAAACAGGTCCACACCTCCTTCTCTTTGAAGATCGCCCAATCGCGAAGAAGCGCTTCCTCCCCGCGTCCCCGAAACGGAGTACGACGCGGTCGCAAAAAGAGACGTCGAAACGGCGACGATCGCCGTCGCCGCTTTCAACGATGACGTGAAAGAAGACTTTGTTCTCTTCTGTTCGTCTTTCGTCTTCAACAAAAGCGCTTGCGTTTCCGACGACGACAGAGGAGACATGATGATGATGTCAGACGATAAGTAGTGATGCGCGCGCGTATAAATCCACAAATATTTCTGCCGCGTCTGTTCGGGAGAAAAAAAATGCATTCTCGGACATTTATAAACCCTAAATGGGAAAATGCATCAGGGACGAAGCGGACATTCGATCCGGCGGCTTTCGCATAAAAGCGAGAGAGAGAGAGAGAGAGAGAGAGAAAGAAAGAAGACGCGAAGAGAGAAGACGAAGAGGAGATATAATAAAGCTCTCTCTCTGTGGTGATTAGTAGTAGTAGTAGTAGTAGTAGTAGTAGTAGTAGTGTTACTCTTTTTCTTCGAAGAAGAAGAGATACTACTACTACTAATGGGTTCCTCTCGCCGAAGGAAGAAAAAACACAAATCCTCCTCCTCGGCGGTGAGAGTTGGAAAAGTGCACCGGACGAGACAGTTCGTGGAGGTGAAACCGTTGAAACTTCCATCCGGAGCGAATACGACGAGTGAGAACGAAACGAATTGGAATAAAGAGACGTCGTGCGTGAATAACTATTCCAGGAACGGACTGGTCTCGAACGCGAACAGGTTTTATTACCTGGGCGGGAGGAACGCTCTGGCAGATAACGTGAAGAATATGGACGACGATGCGAGAAAGAGTAAAGCAGCGGATAAAACTTTGACCGAGAACTCAGATCGGGACGAGTTGAGGAAAGCCGTCGGCGAAAGGAGTTCCTCTGGCATCGCGAAACCGAAACGATTGACGCCGAGACAGAAGAGAATCTGCGAACTGTTGATGTCAAAACACGGCAAAGACGTGGAAAAGATGTTTCGAGATATTAAAGTGAACGCGATGCAGAAAACCAGAGGGGAATTGAAACGCATGCTCGAGAGTTACGAGTACTACGAGGACGAAAACGGAGAAGACCGAATACGCGTAGATTTTCGCGCACCAAAGAAACGACTGTCGATTAAGCGAGCCTTTTAACTTGTACTATTACTACTCATTCACTAACGCTAACGCTACTAACAACGCTTTTCTACCAAAACCTACGACGAATACATACTATCATACGAGAGCTCTTTTAACAACCGTCGTCATCCGCTTCGCCTCCGCCGCCGGACTTCTTCTTCTTCTTCTTCTTCTCCTCCTCCATCTCTCTCTCCAACCGCTCCATCCTCTCCGCGAGTTTCCCGTATCGCCCCTCGTTCTCTTTCCTCGCCTTTTCAATCACGTTCGTTTCAAATTTCTTCTGTTCCGTCATCGCCTCTTCCGCTTTCAATCGCGTTTCCTTCATTTCGTTTTCCTTTCTTAGGAGTAAATTCGGGTGCGGATGTCGTCGCACGTGCGACACCACCGACGCGCTCAACCCGACGGGCACGGCCAACGCTAAAAACAAATGCCACGCGTGATATTCCCACCGTCTCGTGTAATCTTCTCTCGTCTGTTTCTTCTTTTTGTCTTCTTCTTCTTCCTCTTCGAACAACCGTTCGGCGACGTGGAGAAAATCGAATTTCCCGTCTCGCCGAGCGATGGAATCGATCGATTCTTCTTCTTCTTTGTTGTCTTCTTTTTTCGACGACGACGAGGACGAGGAAAAAAAGTTACCGCCGCCGCTGAAAAGCGTTTGCTCTCGCTGCTCGCAAAGAAGCCAAGGTTGTTCTTGTCGTTGTTGTCGTGCGTGTTGCGTCAACCATCGAAGAATTGGAAGAATTTTGCGAGAAGACATTTTTGTGCAGAGGAAGCTGAGGGGCACAGAAACACCAAAAGAGATGAGGTTCCACACCCATTAAAAGAGAGTTTGAATTCCGAGACCTTCTTCTCTACTGTTTTTAGAGGAACTTGTTAGATTTTCTTCTGTTTAATGACCCCATATATCTCCATCCAATCTTGGTTGGACACCAAATAATCGATGATATATGCGTTGTTCGAAAATAATAGATCAGCCACATGTCAGATGTGGAATGAAAAAAAAATACGACACATCAAATCAAATCCGTCTCGCACGAATACGAACTCGGTACGAGTTATTATTTGCGAAGATGACGACAAAAAGGGCGGAAGACGAAGCGATGCTATTCTTTACGACCGACGACGACGGCGATACGAACGACGCGTCCTTGGTGTTGCCGACGGGTTTTTTCCACGTCTTTGACGACGAGAGCAAAAACAGAAGAAGAGCAGCAGCAAAAAGAGAAGGCGGGTGCAGAAGGGAGGAGGACAACGGGGATGTCGACGCCATCATCTCCGAGAACGCGTCGTGGAACAACGACGACGACGACGTTCAGGAAGATTTTCTTCTCGCACCGCCCCCTCCTCGCGAGGACGACGACGACGACCGAGAAGATGATGAAGGTATTTTTTTTCCTCAATAATGTGTTGCTAAAAATACTCACTTCTTTCTTTGCAATAGGATTGAAAACATTCGCCGCGATTCAAAACGACGACAAAGACATCATCGACGACGAGTGGAACAAGTTGTTAGAGCGACACGGCCTCGACATCGAGAAGAGGAGACGCCGCGACGAAGTTTTTATCGGTACTACGAATACTACGAGTAATGCTGAAAAGAAGAAGAAGAAGAAGAAAGAGAATCGCGATGATCGACTGGCGCCGGCCGAAGCGAAAGCGGCTTCGAGAAAAGCGACGACGATGGAAAAACGAACGCGAGAGGAGTTTGTTTTAGCGGTGAGAACGCACGAGAAGTTTCGCGAATACGTGGAGATAATGATGACATGTAGGAAGTTAACCGCGCAAACGAAGAGAGAAAGGGAGAGTTTAGAGAAGAAGGATAAAGAGTTTCTCGCCAAATTAGACGCCGAAAGAGAAAATACTCGTTTGAGCGATGTTTCTCCGTCGCCGACGTCGTCGTCGAACGTGACGACGTTTACCATGGATAAGAGCGAAGAGAGAGAAAACATCGAGTTGTGCAGGATTCCAGATTCGTTCTTCCGGCGAGACTCGTTGGAGCGCATATGCGAAGACGCCAAGTTTAAGCAAGAGCTGAACGCGTTCATGGAGCACTCGTGCGAAAACGCTCGTAAATTTCAAAAAGAGCTGACGGCAATTTACGACGAAACCGATCGAGCGTGTGAAAGCTTCGATGCGAAAATGAAAGAGTTGACTCTGCTCGAAAGCAATAACAGTAAAAATTCGCCGAAAACTATCGGTGCTACTGCTACAGGTGCTGCCTCGAAGAAACGTAAGCAAGGCGCGGAGGAGGCAGAGAAGGAAACCGTCGACGGCCGAGATAGCGATGAAGACGACCAATCGTTTCAACTTTCCATGAAATCTGACGAGGCTTTTCGAAACCAGCTTCTCGTAAAATATAAAGATGACATACCCGCACTCGAAGAGGAGTGGTTGAATAAAAAGCCGAAAGGTAAACTCCCTAAGGAAGCCTTGATTGTCTTGAAGCAGTTTTGGAACAAAAAAATATGCTGGCCGTACCCAACCGAGGAAGACAAAGCGGCGATAAAAGCCAAAACTACTCTCGATGCGACGCAAATCAACAACTGGTTCATCAATCAACGCAAGCGGCATTGGTTGAAAATGTTCAAATTCGGCAAATCGCCGACGTGTGAGGCGGAGTCAAAGGCTAAATTGCTTGAGAAGTTTGGAAATTTGGACGCCGCGATTGCGTTTTGCGATCGAAACACGAAATCATCCATCGATGTTGAATAATAATGACAATAAGAACAAATATAACAATGATAATAACACATCGCGCTGCGCTGTCTTAATCTATCTATCTAGAATTACAAGTAAAATATACACGCGTGATTTTTTACGACGCTGTCGTTGAATGCAGCACGCCGACAACAAAATCTGCGTTCTGGAAAATGTACGTGCACACTAAACACGTTATGGTCACTCCAAGGACATCCATGCAGACTTGGACGCTGCTCCCCGCATTCGCTGGTTCCTGTCCACAAAATATCAACACGTAAGGCAAAGCTCCACCGACTATCGTCGAACAGACAACAATCGAAAAACACGCCGTAGAAATCGCGAAACTCCCGATTACATCCCTATTTGTCACGTACACTCTCGCGAAACTTCCCGCGCCTAAAAAGAACCCGAGCAAAGCGCCAACTCGTAACTGTTTCGATACCGTCTTCCCAAAACTCTCCGCGTTATATTCTATCGCTCCGGTCGCTAATCCGGTGATGACTTCAATCGCGCTTTGATTCCCGGCGTTCCCGCCCGCGCCGACTAACATTGTCAGATACAACGTGATGATGACGTTGTCCTGGATTAAAGCTTCGTTGCTCGATAAAACGAAACTCGAGCACGATTGCAAAACGAGCAAAAAGAGTAACCATTTGCCTCTCGAATACGCTTCTTCGAAAACGGTGGCGTTCACTAAGGAGAGGTTGAAGAGAGCGCTCTCGTCCTCCTCGTCAAAATCCTCCTCCTTTTCCTCTTTCTTTGTGTCTCTCGTCGTCGTAACTGTTTTTCCTCCTTTTCCTTTCTTCTTTTCCTTCTCGCTTAAAACGATCCACCCGGCTTGCGCTTCGGCCATTTTTCGAGCCAATCGTCGTTGGACGCGCACGGACTCTTCCCTGTTTGGTTTTTTTCGCGCTTTCGTTTGGGGGTCTTCCTCTTTCGTCGTCGTCGTCTCGATCGTCGACGCGAAAACTGTCGCGAAGTACGTTTGGCGTCGGTTCCAATTGGACGAGCGTTTGGAGGTTGTTACGTGTAAACAATGAAACGCCTTTTGGCGGTGAGGGTTTATGCAACGACACGACGACGCGCTCGTCGTCGCGCTCGCAACAACGCTCGACATGATTGTTTTTCTTCTTCGTCGTCTTCTTCTTTCGCAAAAAGAGGTGCTTTCGTTGTTGACGCTGAATTGGAGCCTGAATTGTATGACGTGATTTTGCTTAAAAATAGCTGTACAACTTTGCGCGTACGTATGCGTATAATAATAGTGATGAAGCTGTTACAACTTTGCGCGTACGTACGCGCGATAAACTAATAAAGAACTAAATTTTCAAGTACCAGGTACCAGGTACAGCTTTTCGAAACGACGGCATCATCATCAACTTTACTCCGGACGAACCCACGGCGTTTTGAATATGTATTTCGTCGACGTCAGCGCGTACGTGACGGCGAAGAGCGCGTAATACCCCATCATCCCGTAACTTTGCTTCTTTCCGACTCGCCATCGCCACAAGAACGGCGCGGCGAAGAGCAGGAAGAGCAAGCCGCAGATGAGAAACGCGAAGAGGACGAAGAGCTCGTTCGCGGCTTGGATGTTTTTCATGTCGCCCGATGAGAAGGTTCGGAAGGCTAAACCAGCGGCGGTGCCTAATAGGACGTTCATGGTTGGTCCGGCGAAGCAGGCGGCGACGGCCATTTTCGGGCGGCCGTCTCGGGCGACCGTTTGGTTGGCGATGAAGTCGCCGACGGAGTTGCCCCACGCGAGGACGGTGGCGCCGAGCAAGGCTTCGGAGATGCCGCAGATTTTACCCGCGGCGGTGAGTAAGGAAACGACTTCACCGGCGACGACGTCCATCCAGACCATGGAGACGAGAAAGGCGACGATGGTGAGCATGCCGGAGAAAAGGCGGGAGGCTGGGTTACTCGTCGTGGTCGGGTAGTTGGTCGTTGGAGCTCTCCTTCGTGCGCTTCTGCTTCTTCGCGTGACGGCGTAGTTGTCTGGCATCAAATGCGGCCAAGCGGTGAAAATGATGGCGGAAAAAGCAGTCGCAACTATACCGCCGTACACGATGCCGCCGGTGTGAATAGTACCGGGATACATCTTCTCCGCCCAGACGAAAAAGAGCGGCGCGCATATCGGCAACGCGCTCGTTTGCCATCGTCTCACGCGACGCCCGTTAAATCCGAGTTCAGGCATGGAGAACTTTAATATCTCGCGAACGATGAAGAGTGGAAGCGATGCTACGGACGTAAACGCGAGCCAACACTGCTTCCAAAGAGACTCGCCGTTTTGCGCGTCGTAGAGCCGACTTTGACGCCATCCGCGCTCCCAAGGGTGATGTAAGATGGACCCGTCGTCGTCGTCGTCGTCATCGTCTTCATCATCGGCATCGCTAAGTTCGTCGTCAAAAGGTGTTTCTGATGAAATTTCGGAAGCAGAGGAAGAATCGTTGATGTCGTCGTTTTCATCTTCGTCCTGGTCTTCTTCGTTGTTTTCCTCTTCGTCGACGAGCAAACCTACTTCGGCGTCGTCATCGCCGTGTTCATCGGCGTCTTCATCTTCTTCAGCTATGTCGTCTAAAACGTTGTTCGCGTTTCCTCTAGAACTTCTAACACGATTACGAGCAGTAGCAGCCAATGCAGCGCTCGGCTCTCGTCTTAACGCGGCTAATCTCTCGGCTAACCCGCCGCCAATCTCTCTCGCGTTCCATCCTTCCGGCAGCAACACGTTCGCCACGTACAACGCGTACAACGCAAACAGCTGCAAAGAATTCCTAAACGTCACCTCGCCGACGACTATGCACCTCACCAACGCCATCACACCTAAGCAATAAAACCCGCAATCTCTCGTAAACGCCGTCTTATCGACCTCGACGTACCCTCCGACTCTCCTCCCGCTCCTCAGCCGTCTCGCGTTCAAATTCGATTCCGGCGCCGCGAGCACCACGGACGGAAACACCACGAACGCGATAAACATCCCCGCACCTAAAACCGCCCCTAAAGCTAACGGTATCCCGTCCGTCTCTTCGTTCGAGCTCAAATCATTCAGCGCGGCAATCTGTGCGAAAATATCCGGCGCGCCGTTCCCAAACGCCAGCAACGTCGCGCCCGCCACCTCGTCTCTCAGCTTTAAATACACCGAAATCTTCGCCAACGCCGGGCAGAAAAAGCACTCCGCGACCGTCGCTAACACGTGAAAGAAGAGCGCAATCAGTAAAAACGCCAAGGAAAAGAGTAAAACGTTTCCCGAAAGCTCCGATCCTCCTCTTTTCGTCGCCCAGTGCGTGACGCAGTAATACGTTTTTCGGTAGTTTATGAACGCGTTGGCGCTTTCGAGGAGGCAGGACGGCGTCGTTTTCATGTACTCGCACCGGTCGTCGAGCGCGACCGAGAGTGGTTCGCACGCCTCGTCGATGTTATTATTATTATTATTGTCGTCGATATCGTTTTTGTTGTCGTTCTTCTCGGAGACTCGACTGATGGCGTCGTTGCTGTCGCGCACACTTCCTGCGCTCACGGGGCGATTATTCGACGAATCCACCAAAGACGACGACGCTTTGACGACGACGACTAAGAGGGCAGAGCACACGACGACGAAAAAGACGAGACGACGACGATGGTAACGAGTACTACCACCGAGGTGGCGTCTTCTTCTTCGTCTCTTCTTCGTCTCTTCTTTATTCATGTTTTGTGCCTTAAGAAGGTTCGGGAAAAGAAGTGAAGGCATTCGTCATTTCGTCCCCGGGTAAGGTAACGACTTTTACTGCGCATCATCGATGACGACACCGACGACGACGACATCGGAGGAGGACAACAACAACAACAACAGCACGAACAACAACCGCTCTTCGTTAGTGTTACTGAAAAAAAAACGATTCGTCAAACGATTCCGCGCGTTATCTCCGCTCTCGCAATGCGTCTCTTTGCTCCTTCTCTCGTTTTACGTGCTCGATACGGTCTCGGACAGGTTTAACGCGCAATTCGGGTTACAATTGTCTGTAACCGGTATACTCTTGAAACCGTGGACGTTGATCACCTCCCAGTTCATATGTCCGTCCGTGCTCGTGTTGTTGCCGATGATTGGTGCGATTGCGTTTGCGATTGAAATTCTGTTGAAACGAGCGTTCGTTGGTGCTAGAGTGGTGTGCGAGTTGTTGTTCGTCGCGTCCGCGGTGTGCGGCGTGCTGTATTTCTCGTTCGATTTCACGCGTCGCGCACTTTTCGCGGAACAACTCACAGAAGAGCCACTCGCGCTCGGGCCGCACGGAGTGCTCGGCGGTTTGTTCGTGCTCTGTCAGAAGTTGAAGAACGAGCTGAGCGACGAGGAGAAACTCAGGCGACTGGCGAGGTACGCGCCGACGTGGTATCTGGTAGTCGCGGTGTTTCTAGGCGGGGAGATGAATCGAGAGGAGAGGGTGTTTGGATGCGCTTTGTTTGGAGTCGTAGGAGGCAACGTCTATTTTCGACGGAGAGGACGGGAGATGTTGGGGATGAATCATCATCACAAAAACGCGTCTTCGCTCTCCTCGCTTCCACCTGGGGACGCCGCCCCGGGAAGCGAGAGCGAAGAAGTCGTCGACGAAGAGCTAAAAAAGAAGAAATTGCGAGAAGAGTTAGGGAAGAAAGCGCTGATGGAGCGGATGAAACAGAAAGAAGCAGAGAAGGAGAAGACGAGTAGTAAGTAGTAGCAACGCGAAATCGACGACGTAGTAGAAAACAGCAGTTCATTTAAAAAACACGCGCGTACGCGTATATATAGTCGACTCATTTTAGAACTACTGATATTACAACTCCCCGATCGGCTATACTACTCGATGCGTTTAAAATTTCTATAACTGACGACCGCATAAAACGGATCCGAACTCGCTCGTTTCAAAAAAGTTTTCATCATTTTTACGAACACGTTTTTCTCGTCCTCCACGCCGTCCGGTGACACCTCCGTGATAACCTCCGGCTCCGTGAACCCGCTCACGTTTTGAAAATAACTCTTCACCAATTGCGTCCTCGAATACCCGGTTCCGTCTCTCCACACGCTCAACGCCTTCTCGTAAAACATGCGATTCGAATACGAAATTATTACCACCCCGCCGGGTTTTAAAACGCGAAATATTTCCTTGAACAGCTCCTCGCCTCGTTGCATGTATTGAATCGAAACGCACATCGAAACCATGTCGAACGTCTGATCTGCAGCCTCTATCACCGGGTTCTCGTTAAAATTGCGCACGAAAAAGTTCCCCTGAAACTGCCTGTTTCTTTTCAGCTCCTCTCGATTCAACCCGTGGCCTAACACGTACTCGTACTCGTACGGGTAGTGACTCACGTGCGACGAACACAAGTCTAAACACTTGTAATCCGCTTTCGTTCTTTGTCGATACAGTCGAGTGAGTTGCTCTAAAAAACCGTCGTCCACGTGCGCGCAAAACCGAGGCGCGCTGTACCAGAGCGAATCGTCGCTTTCGTTGAGTTTCGTTCGCTCGGTGCGGTCGATGACTTGCGTTCGCTTGAGCGTACCTGCGCTTTCATTCGACGGGGACGACGACGTCGACGAGTAAAATGTCATCGCTTTCTTACTCCTCAAAACGCGTTTTACTCCTCGTCCCAGATGTCCACGATCCTCCCGGTTGTTTGACAACGACGACAACAACACCACTCCCGACGACTGAGACGACAAAAGCGTCGTCATTCTTTATGAGTCGGTGTGGAATACGCGCTTTCGGGAAATGACGCACAAAAGCAGTTAACTGCTTTTCCTCATTAAAAGACTCTTACGCGATACGTTTTGAATAAAGATGGCACCATCACCACAATCTGTTATATCTGTCGTCTGTTCTTTTCTCTTAAAGAAGTCGAGAATGACGACAATGCAAGCGAAAGTATTTCCCGCTTTCGCCTCCTTTTCGTCCTCCTCTAAACATCAGAATGAGTTGGGGAAAAATCTACACAAAGAGAGCGAGCTCGCCGGTGAAGCCTCGCAACGCGCGTACTTACGCGACCTGGAACAGATTCACTTGAAAAATCGTAAACTCGAACACGAACGAGAGGAGAACGAGGCAAACGTTCAAAGAGAAATGATGCGAGAGATGCTGCTGAGGGGGAAAAAACGAACGAGTGCACGCGAGGAGAAGGATTTGAGGAACGTGTTGATGGCGTTGGTCGGCACGGCCGTGTCCGCGACGTGCTACGCGATGCATTACGGATGATGATAAAGACGACTAAAGCTGCTCTTAGAGCATTCTATATATTAGTTTTCTACACATAGCAACGCGCTGTTCTACTACTATTTTACTACTAACACTACCACTACCACTACCATGCTGTCTTTTCGTTCTCACCCGAGCACTCTCGAACACCTTCTGACTTTCGCGTCGAAGCTGGCGTTCGTGGCCAACCAATCCATTTCACCCAATCCGTGGTCGTCTGAATCGTCGTAAAAGAATGGACTCATTCGTACTTTCGTCGTCGCTTCGTGTACTGTTTCGAAAAACTGTTTCACGTTTTGTTCCTCTCGTTTCGTCGTTAACAGGACGAAGTGGATGTTGCCTTGCGTGACGTACGCGTGGATGAAGCAATCGGCGTCGAAGGTGTCGATGATCTTTAAATACGTCGCGTGCGTTTCCCATTTCCGTTCGTTGAGTCGGTCTAAAGATGACGCGATGACGAATTGGCGCAAGTGTCTCGCGTCGTCCTGTTGTGTTCATTAAAGGTTATCGTAAACGTCGTCAGTGTTGTTCCCCGTCGTCTCATCCCAGCGGGGAGAAAATGTATACACAAAGAGGAAAAACGAAAAGAAGAAGACAAAGAAGAGGAACAAAAATAAAGCACCCGTACCCTTCGCGTGCTCCCAAAATCGGCTTCGTACAACGCTCGACCCGTACGGCCGTCGACGACGCAAAACGCCGCCACGCCCGCAACCATTTATGCGTCTCTTTGCGCGTGATTTAATGTGGAAATTTCACCGGAATTTCATCACTTTTTGTCTGTTGTTTGTTTGTGTTGCTATAAACAACAACAGTAAACGCGCATCATAAAAACGATGATGACCTCCTCCTCTGGTTCCTCCTCCTCCTCTTTTCACGAACCGTTCGAAAAAGCGTACGATGCGCTCCTCGAGCTCGCCTCGAAAAACGCGAGGAAGCATTCGAGTTTAATCGAATCTCTGAATGCGAGAACGGAGAGGTTGAAGAATGTTTCTGATGATGATTTGAACGACGACAACGACAAGTTATACGAAAAACGAACGGAAGATTTAGAATACTTTCTGGAACCGATCGAAATCGCGTTCAAGTCGAAACACGCGAGCATGGAGGAAAGAGCGGTGATTTGTCTCACGTCGTTAATTGGCGGGAGGATGATTACCGGGAGATGCTTCGAAGAAGAAGACAAAGAAGACAAAGAAGAAAACGAGGAGGATTCGAAAGATGATTTGGAGAAAGAGGACAAAGAGAAGAGAAGAATGGGAGGAGAGAAGACAGAACAAACCAGGCGCGAACGTTTGTGCGCGAAAGTCGTCGACTTGCTCTGCTTCGCGTGCGGCGAATCGGGCGACGAGTCGGTGGAGCTGCAAGCGCTTTTAGGCGTGTTGGCGTGTTACATGTCGAGATCTTTTCGAGTGAGTGGAAAGATGTTGATTCGAATGATCGAGTCGGTGTGTAAGTGTCACGCGATCTCGAGATCGGAAACCAATCGAGGGGTGGCGAAAGCGGCGTTGGTGCAGATGATTTTCGCGAACTTTACGAGAGTGGAAAAAGGCGACTCGAGTGCGTTTTCGAAAATGGTTAAAGTTTCGGACGTTTTAGGTGGTGGTGTCGGTGGCAGGAATGATGCTGTAAAGGATGGCACGAAAGACGACGTGAAAGACTCCACGAATTTACCGTCCACGTCGTACGAAACGCACGTAATGCGGGAAAATTCCTCCGTGCCGACGATTAGTAGCAGTCACTATACCAGCGGAAAACATCATCACTGGTCGGACGAAATCGTGACCTTTGCGCAAAAGTTTATTGCAAAAGCCGCATCGTGTGGGAAAACGCCGCAAGCGTATGACCCGCACTCATCTGAAGAGAAGAAAGCGAAAGCGGAAAACGATCGATATATTCTCGAAGATTGCGCAGAAATTTTTCGCGCGCTTTCTCGGATCGCCAAAGGTGCGGGTTTGAAGACGGCAAACGCCGACGCGGCGAGTATTTCTCGCGGGAAATTGCTAGCTTTAGATGCGTTGCGCATTGCCTGTCAAAATGTCGGCCACGCTTTCGTCGATGATCCCATCTTTTCTGATACCATACGCGAGTACGTCTTGGACGCGGTCGTTTCAAATGCCATCTCCGAAACGGTCCAAGCGCCCGAGCTTTATAAAATTTCGCTCGGCATCTTCCAAAGCATTTTATGCACGCAAAGATTTCGAGAAAAGTTAAAATCGGAAATCGGCTTCTTCTTCCCTCGATTGTTTCTAGATCCGTTAGAGTTCATCTCTGGAGGTGCACCGAATTCACCGCATAGCAAACGGTCCGTCTTGTTGACTATTTTGAGCGACACCGTCGCGCAAGACGCGCAAACGTTGGTTGATTTGTTTGTCAATTTTGATTGCGATATTTCACAGCAAAACGCGTTCGAACGGTTGATTAACTTATTGGTTCGAGTCGCACAAGGCGTAGAAGTTTCCAACTTATCCGGCGCGGATGCGGCGAGAGAAACGGTGTTGAAAATGGAAGCACTCGGGTGTTTGACGAAAATTTTGAAAGCGCTTGGCGATTGGGTGGAACAGAACTCGTCGTCGGGGAATAAAGAAGAACACCGAGTCGCGCACAAAATGAAATCAAAGGTAACGAAGCACGTAGAAGATACGGAGTCGATGATGATTACGCCGACGAAAGTGGACGCATCGAACTTGGTGCAAAAGAAACTCGACAAATCCGAGTTTCAAGAATGCGTGAAATTGTTCAACAAAAAACCGAAAAAGGGTATCGCGCACTTAAAAGCGATTGGTAAACTCGGCGAAGGCACGCCCGCAGATATAGCGACATTCCTCAGAACAGCACCAAATTTAGATAAAACTGTCGTCGGCGACTACCTCGGCGAGCGCGAAGACGAGAGTTTAAAAGTTATGAGAGAGTACGTGGACGCGATGGATTTTAGCGGCTTCGGTTTAGACGAGGCCATTCGAAAGTTCTTGGAAGGATTTCGTTTACCCGGCGAGTCGCAGAAAATCGATCGGTTGATGGAGAAGTTCGCGGAACGGTATCACGCGCAGAACCCATCGCAGTATAGAAGTGCAGATACGGCGTACGTTTTAGCCTTTTCCGTGATCATGTTGAACACGGATGCGCACAATCCAGGAGTAAAGAATAAAATGACAAAAGAAGGCTTCTTGAAGAACAATCGCGGCATCGACGATGGCCAAGACTTGGACCAGGAAGAGCTCGGAGCTTTGTACGATCGCATCGTGAACAACGAAATCAAACTCAAAGACGAAAACGCGAAGAAAGCGAGCAATAACGAATCGTCCTCGAACTTGAACAACTTCCTTGGCATGGACATTTTGCTTTCGCTCGTCGGGCAAAAACCAGCAATCGCGGAGGAGAAAATTGATGTCCGAGAACTCATCGAGGAAGTTCGCGCCAAAGCAAAACGCGAAGACGTGGATAATTTTCTATCCGCATCGGACGCTAAATGCGCGGCACCGATGCTTGACGTCTCGTGGCAAGCGCTTTTGGCGGTTTTTTCGGTTACGTTTGAAGGCACCGAATCGGCGAAAATCGCGGCGTTGTGTCTCGATGGGTTATTTAGCTCGATTCACATGGCATGTAATTTAGGCATGCTTGCCGCTCGAGACGCGTTCGTTGCACCCTTGGCGCGCTTGTGCGGCTTACGTAATCCGTCCACTATGCGGACGAAGAACATTTTAGCTTTGAAGACGTTGGTGCGCGTTAGCGAAACCTTTGGCGATAGTTTAGGAGATACGTGTTGGGTGCACGTGTTGAAGTGTTGCTCTCGATACGAACATTTGCACGCTTTGGCGGGTGGATTTGACGACTCTTCCGTGTTTTTGAATACCAAGGACGAAATTATAGTTCCTTCTGGTTTAGGAGGTCATACGCCGAACCGCTTGTTCCGTCGCGATTCCTCCGCCGAGATTATTTTGACCTCACCTTCAACAACAACAATGCGCGCGACTGGTACTGATGCTTCGAGCGGCGACGACGCACTCGCGGCAGCAGCTGTTGCCGAACAACTCGCGCGAAAAGCCTCCATGCACGACGCAAAAATCTCGCTGGTGCCGTTAGAATCCGTCGCTCCTCCGTCGCAGCACGTGCTCGAACAGTTACATCCAGATAGTTTTAACGGGTTGTTCCACGACTCGAAAAGATTGTCGGGTGAAGCTATCGTTGATTTTATGCGCGCTTTGTGCAGATTAGCGACCGAAGAAATGAGCGCCGAACGACCGCGTTCTTGCGCTTTATCGAAACTAGTCGAGACGTGCGCATTTAACGTCGAGCGCGAGCGATACGTCTGGGCCAAAGCGTGGATCGTCTTGAGCGACTTTTTCGTCAAAGTTGGAAGCGAACATAGGAACGTGAAAGTGTCCATGTTTGTCGTGGACGCTTTACGTCAACTCTCCATGAAGTTCTTGCAGCGCGCGGAACTCGCGAATTATTCGTTCCAGAACGATTTCCTTCGGCCGTTTGTCGTCATCATGCAACAATCGCCGTCGTTTGAAGTGAGAGAACTGATCGTTTCTTGTGTCGCCCAAATGGTTGAATCTGCCGTGGATGGGATAAAATCCGGTTGGAAATCCGTGTTTATGGTATATTCGGTCGCCGCGGCGGATGAGAACCCAAAAGTTGTGTCCACAGCGTTTTCCACTATCGAACGAATCATTCGCCATAACTTTTCCAAGATTATCGAAACCGACCAAGCAGCGTTTACGGATTGCGTGAATTGCTTAGTCGCGTTTACGAACTCGTACGACGCGCCAGAGGTAAGTTTGAACGCATTGGCATTCCTTCGATATTGCGCGTTGCAGTTAGCAGATGGAGCGCTGGGTGATTTGAGTTTGCCGAAAGTTAAAGCGTCGACATCAGGAGGAGGAAACGAGGACTCTCGAGACGACGAAGAAGAAAGTTTCCAGCAACAACATCAAGAACCATCCACGCCTCGCGAGAAAGGTCCGACGCATTTTACGGACACGGAATCGCACACTTATTTCTGGTTCCCGCTCTTAGCCGGTCTCTCTGAACTGGCGTTTGATTTCAGAAAAGACATACGAACGAGTTCGTTGGAAGTGTTATTCGATACGCTCAAGTTTCACGGGTCGTCGTTTGAATCTGGATTTTGGGCGCGCGTGTACGACGCCATTCTATTCCCGATGTTTGACGTCGTTCGTGCGACAGAGTTTGACAGCTCCGAGGCTTCGGAAAAGCAAAAGAACGAGTGGTTATACGGTGCCTGCGATAGATGCCTGACGCTCGTCGTCGATTTAGCCACCACGGAAATTTTCTTTGGCAACATCATCGACGCCGGCGTTTGGCCTAAACTCTGCGATTTGTTGGACAACATTAGTGGAACCTTTGCGCACGAACAGTTAGCTTCGTGCGGCGCGCTCGCGTTCCGGCGCTTGTTAGAAGGATTAGGGAAGAATACCACCAAAACCAGATTGAACACAAACGAGTGGTCTTTAGCGGTTGACAAACTCTGTAACGTCTTCGATTTGAGGCATCCGTCAGTTCTCCTGGTCGATTGCGTCGGCGAGTGTTTGCACAAATCGAGGAAGTCGATGCCAACCGAATGTAAAAAGATGTTGTTCGAGAGAATGCAAGTTATTCACGAGGAAGAAAAGTTTGACATGAGTCTTCGTGTAAACGCCGGTTCCGTTTTAGTCGCCTTTTGCGACCAAGACGAGGAAGACATTCGCTTTCTCCAACGCGCGATGGTATTCGCGCTACACGAATACGAGAGGTGTGCTTCTTGCGTGGGCTCAGAAACTGCGCGGAAAGAAACCAGTACGCGCGCGCCGTTAGCGGTGCAGTGTTTAAAACAGCTCGTAAAAATCGACGGCGCGTTTGAAAAGAAGAAGTTCGTCGACATCCTTTCGCGTCTCGTCGGCACGAACGAACAACCGAACGAGGTCTTATCGGCTTTAGGCGAAGTGTTTGGAGTAAAAGTCGCCCCATTGATGATAGTTACGGGAGAAGGCGACGGCGAATCATCATTTTCTGCGTGGTCTTGGTTTTAATAATATATTATTGAATGGTATTTTGATCTTACAAAAATATAGGACGAACGAATCTCTTCTTTCCTCCTACAAAGTCTTGGACTGGGGATTATTGTGTTATGCTGCCTATTTTACAGTCCTCTATTTCTCTTCTTTCTCTCTATAATACACGCTTTTGCAACAACAAAAAATATTAAACGTAAACAACGTCTCCGCGTTACGTGAACGTCACGCCGTCACTCGTCGGGTCGATGCGCTTGCGTCTCTTTTCCATGTACAAGCGCCTAAATAAAAGTTGAAGAGGAAAGAAGAAGAGACAAAGAAGTCAGTTTTGGTGTTTTCGAGAGAGACAGCTAAATAAGCAGTTCAAGAGAGAGCGTTTTCGAGAGCTCTTTTCCTAAAAAAGTTAAATTTTGATTTCGAGACCAAAAAGCGCTCTCTCTTTCTGGGCCACACGAAAATATCGTATGGCCCGTATGGGAAAGAAGGTCAACTTTTGCAGGCAAAAACTACTTTTTTTCCCGCGAAAAGAGAAACATTTTGTCGAAGAAAGAAAAGCAAGCGCTTAACCACGCGTTGTGTTTCGTACCTCAACTGTAAATCAGCGACTGGAATCGGGATCGGTTCCGACGAGAACGTGTTGTGATGAAACAAAGCGTGTGCAAAGCACGCGTCCGTGGAACTGTTCGATCGCGCGATCGCGTCTTCCGTCTCTTCTTCTGTTTCGTCTTCATAAATTTTCTTTTTCTTTCTCGCGTTGTTCGTGTTGTTGTTAAGAGTGGTCTCGACTAGGTTACCACCTAAAAGTAATTCCTTCTCGTGCTCTTTGATGAGTTCGTTTAATAACATTTTCTTGATCGGACTTTCCATGTGCTTGGAGGAACTATCGTCGGAGGACTCGGAACTCCGTCCTCCCACCCGATGATGATCTTTTTGCCTTCGCTCGTCGTCATCCCGCGCGCAACACTCGAACCCGACGCGACATTCGATCCGAGTTTGCATCATCTCTCTCACCAACAGCCAGAAAAGCAACTTTTTCTTAGTTACCCGCAATTTTTATTTTACAAAAGTTAATGTTATATATATTAGAGTCAGAGCGCGCGTCGACAACCAAAAGAAAGATTGCCGAGATATTAGTAAAGATGAGTATATTCCTCGCGCGTTTATCCCGTTGGATCTGGTTTTATGCGGTCGCAAACACGTATCGAACGACGATTCGTTGCGCGGAATTTCTGTCGGTCCGTTTTCCCTCTGTCACTTTTTCTAGGATACTTCGGGGTGAGACTTTGTTAGGTTTGGAAACCCTAAATATTCTTTAAGCAAAAAACTTGTTGACATTTTGGACCCAAACAACACTTTTGTGCGCAAACTCAACACGTAAAGTGTAACTTAAGTAACCATATATAAAGTGTCTAGAGCTTATTCTTGAACCGAGGGGCGACTCTAACATCAATTTCCAATATAAATAGTGTAAGAATTAAGAATAAAAACACGTAAGAACACATATATACAATATGTCCTCCGGGAAGAAAGCCTTGACCTCGAAACTCCTCCAAACGACGATGACGATGATGCGAGGAGGAGGAGGAGGACAACAACAACAACAGCAAAAAGAACAATTCGTCAAAAAAGTCGTCGTCTGTGGACGCGCCAAGCGAGGCCTCTACCACGGGAAAACGGTCCGTTTTGGAAACAACGTCAGCGAGGACGGAGGGAACAAAACGAGACGGAAATGGTCCCCGAACGCGAAACGGAAACGATTATATTCGGAGGTTTTAAACCGGATGGTTCCGATGCAAGTCACCGCGCACGCGTTGAAGTGCATCGATAAAGCCGGTGGGTTGGATAATTACGTGTTGAACACACCCGTGGCGAAGATGATGAGTTTGAAAGGGATGGAATTGAAAGAGAAGATGACTCGAGCGCTTTCGGAGGAAGGACGGCGGCGCGGCGAGGAAGGGGTGAAGCAGGATTCAAACGAGGCGGAAGGAGAAGAAGAAGAAGAAGAAGAAGAAGAAGGGGAGACGACGACGCCGAAGCGACCGCCGCCGCCGCGTCCGAAAACAAAGTCGTAGTGAAATAGAAATATAGAACGGTAGTAGTATATATAGTCCTCGTTTTTTAAAGCGTAGTAGTATTGCAGCCGATAAGACGAGAAGAGAAGGAAACCGAAGTTCTCTCGGGGTCTCTCTCTCTTTCTCTCGAAACTTCCTTTGGTTCAAAGTTGTCGTCGTCGTTCGTTTTGCATCTTTTCTCGCGTAATCCTTCATCGTTTTATTTCTCAATATCCTTCCTTTCTTTTACGGTTCTTCGTCACTTTTCTCGCCTTTCGCAAGTTTTGTATTCATCATTGATAACATCGATATCATGCCCTCAAAATCCACCCCCAAAAAGAGTAAAGGAGGAAAAGAAAATGAACGATTCTCTTTTCCGGCGGTGCCGAAAAACTGCGTCGTCACCGGCGGCACCGGTTTCGTCGGCCGACGATTAGTCGAAATGCTCCTCGAACGAGGCGCTGAGAAAGTCGTCGCGTTTGACATCAGTCCGAAACCATTGGACGTCGTGGACGATGATGATGACGATGCGAAGAAGGATTCAAAACGCATAGTGTGGATGCGAGGGGATGTGAGAAAGTTATCGGACGTGAAGAAAGCGATCAAAGGCGCGGATTGCGTGTGGCACATCGCCGCGTTGGTGGGACCGTATCACGAGAAGGAGATGTACGAACAGGTGAACCACGTCGGGACGAAGAACGTGATCGAGGCGATGAAGTTTCACGGGGTGACAAAGTGCGTCATGAGTTCAAGTCCGAGCACGCGGTTTGATGGGAACGATATCAACGGGTTGAGAGAGGACGAGTTAGATTTTCCAAAAGTGTTTTTACAAGAATACGCCGAGTCGAAAGCGAGAGGCGAGAAGGCGATGATGAAGGAGAATAACAATAAAGATTTTTTTAGCGTAGCCGTGGCGCCGCACCAGGTGTACGGGCCGAGAGATTACTTGTTCTTGCACAACTTTCTGTTGAACGCGAAACGGTTGCGGATTTTTGGCGACGGGGAAAACTTAATATCCGCGTGTTTCGTGGATAACTATTGCCACGGTTTGATTTTAGGCGAACGCGCGTTGTACCCGGATTCCTCGGCGTTGGGTAAGTTTTACATCTGTACCGACGGCGAACCGATTAAACTGTGGGAAATGATTGATAACGCGTTCGTCCGACTCGGCTTTAGAAGTTTAAAAACCAAGTTTCGGTTACCTGGTTGGGGTTTTATGATGCCGCTGGCGAAAGCGTGCGACGTGGTTGGCTACGTCCTCGGTAAAAAATTCAAACTGACGCCATTTTCTGTTCGAATGTTACTCATCAACCGTTACTTCGACATCTCCAACGCGAAAAGAGACTTGAACTACGAACCCATATACTCCTACGACGACGCTTGGGAAATAACCATGGATTGGTTCGAGAAAGAGTGGATGCCGAAACACGCTCCCGAGGTGGAAACGCCGACAAAGAAAGGCGGGAACGCGAAGAAACGGTAACAACGCGCAAAAGAGTGACCACTACCACGTCACGTGTTATTAGAATTTGTAAACGCGCTCGAATACGAATTAAAATAACGTAATCTTCGCCCGCGTCTGAATTAAAGTGTTCACGGTTTCTCTCTCTCTCTCGCTCGCGAAAAATATCTCTTTCCATATCTTTCCTTCTCGGCCTCTAGTTTTGGATATCGTCTGACGTCACAAAGAGAAAGAACATGTTCGCCTCCTCCTCTTCCGCGGCGCGAGCAATCATTTGCGCGCCACAACTCACCAAAAAAATCACTCCTCGGAGAACGAGGAATCGAAAAATGTCCACGAAAATCAACGGTTTCATGACGTTGCGGTCGGAGCCAGACGCCCCGGCGCGATCGGTGACCACAGATGATGTCTCTTCGTGGCCGGAAATCGAAAGGCAATTGGTCAAGGCGTGCGCGATATTCGCCGGCGATTCTTCCGTGAACGGGCGAATGCAAGCGGCTGACCAACTCGGTCCACACACGACGCACGATGCGGTGAGCGAAATGAGCGTCGTGGAAGTGTTCACGACCGCGTACGAAGGGAGTTTGGAAGATTGCAGCACGATTTTGGACGTGCACTATCGATTGTTAGGTGCGTTCGTTTCCTTTGAATGACTTTCATTTTTATTCTTAAATCAAACGCGCGTACTTACCTCACGTTACCTCATCGATACAGCTGAAACGCTCATTCAAGGGAACACGGAGTTAGTCGAGCACGTGTACGAGAAATTTGCGGCGTTACCACCGAGATTACGCAAATCCAGTTTGCGCGCCACGGCGGCGTGCGCCGAAGCCGGATTGTTGCACACGAGAGAAGAGTACGAGATGATGAACGCGGTGTTGAGCGAAGTCGTGGAGAGCGGGGACGCGGACGAAGGCGCTTTGATGGAGTTCGAAAAGAACAACGCGATGTTAAAAGCGATGGACGATATGTTAGAGGCGATGTTGAAAAACGTCTCGGATTGGTAACAGAATTTGAGCGATACTCTTTCCAGATAGACTTATTAGCGCGCGAGAGAGTCAAATAGCAGAAAATTTTTAATACGATAGTCACACGCGCAAAGAATCCATGAATTCGTTCGTTCTCTTCTTCTCCTTCTTCTTCTTCTTCTTTTTAATTATAATTAGTAAATATATGATGAACAACGCCTTAAAAGTTAAACTTCAATCGTTCTTACTCAACTCCGTTCCTGGCGCTCCGAATATCAACGCGTGCCAAGCAAACACGATGAACAACATCCCGCCAACCGCCGCGACCAACCTCTGACTAATTTTCAACGCCAAAATCTTCCCCCCAATCACCGCTAAACTCGTACAAAACGCGTGCCCGATTATCGCTCCGATGGTAACTCCGTACGGGTCTTTATGCGCGGCCAACGCGATGGTGGTAATCTGCGACCGATCCCCCCACTCGGCTAAAAACGTCAACACGAACGCCTCCAAGAAGATGGGCGTACACACTCGACTCAAAATCCGCCTCATCTTCCCTTTCGGCGCTTTCTCCACGTCGATTTTCTCCGCCACTTCGTCCACTTCTTCTTGCATTGAACTCCCCGGCTTTGACCGCCACGCGATGTAAAACAATCGGCACCCGAAAAACGTGTACAACACAAACGCGCATTTGTTCACAACTTTCGGACTGATTAACATCGGTGCCAGAACCCCCATCGCGGTCGATAACACCGTCATGATTGCCAACGCGCTCAACGCCCCAGACAAAACTATCAAACGTGGATGACGCATGGCCATGATTGCGGCGATGATGAACGTCTCGTCCCCTAATTCCGCCACTAATATCATCGCTAAAGAGGAGACGAAGGCGTCTTTGAAGTCGCCGACGCCGTCCCCGTCCGAGTCTTTGAAATCTTTTTCCTTCGCATCATCGTCCGTGTTGTGGATGCTAAATTTTCTACTCAATCCTCCTTCTTGTTGTTCTTGCGCGGAAACTTCAGAACAGTTTGAAAAAAGAGTGACGATCATCATCAGCAATATCGTCATCGTCATACGAAAAGAAGTCTTCTTCTCAAAGCGTCGATTCGACGAGACCATCGTCATCATCGATCGCGGGGTTATGAAAGTCTTATCTCTTGGTTTTGTGTGATTGAATTTTTTTGACGATTTTTGGTCGTTTTGGGAGGAGGAAAAAGGAGAAAAATGCCTGTGTAAGAAAGAAAGGAGACTTTTTACTCCGAGCGGCTTTGCGAAACGAAGCGCGTGATCGCCGTCGTCGCAGCTTTAATACAAACCAGCGCGAAAGAGAGAGGTCTCGTTTTTGTCTTTCGGCGGTAAAAATAAAAGTCAGAGGAACATTTTTGTATTCTCGTATATTTATCGTACAACAACAGCGCTCCGGGTTTTGCGCCCATACGTTACTCTTAATATTATTATTACAGCTCTCGAACGCCACATTTTCTGACAATCTCTCGGAACCCTTTTTCGGTGACCTCGAGTAGTACGTCTTCTTTGTTTTGTTTCGAATCGAGATGATTATTGATGCGAATAATCTCGCCTCTCGCTTCGCTCAACTCGTACGCCCGAATCATGTTTTCCACCTCCAAGACGGTCCAATTTTGGTACCCGAATTTGACGCACATTTCGAGAAGGTTTTGGATCGAAAAACCTTTCATCACTCCTCCTTTTCCTCCTCTTCCTGCTTTTTTTTCATCGTACTCATTTTCTGAGTGGTGTTGCTCTGTTCTATCCTCCTCGGCTTTCCCGGCGGCGCAGAGCTGTTCGAACGCGCATTTGATCGTTTCTCTCGAAGGCTGCTTTCCCCGTCTTTTCTTCTTTGTCTTCTGAACATCTTCTTCTTCTTCGTCGTCGTCCGACGTTGTTGTCGTTCCGTTGCTCGTGGTGCTCGAACTCAAAACGACCACCTCCTCATCATCTTCTTCTGCTTCTTCCGGTACTCGTCTTTTCTTCCGTCTCGATGATGATGCTTTACCGCGCATTTAGTTACACCATCAGTACAAACGCTTAGTAAAAAAGGAGAAAAAAAAAGTGAAGCAAAAAGCAGATCACGTAAAGAAGAACAAACGTAATACTACGAGAAGACGCGAAAATCGCGAAGAAGAAGTTCGATACTTATATCATCTTAAACTTCCTCGTCATCCAATTCATCGTTTAAAACGTGTGAAACTCTCAAATATATTTAACAAGAAGACAAGGAACAACCAGAAGACATGATTCCAAATCAATCAGCGCATGTTGAACATGCGAGAAGTTTCTTTTCTTGGAATTGTGACTTCTCGAAAAAAAAAAGCTCGAGACTTGTCAAAAAAAGGCACGAGAGAGAACAAAATTTTATTCTCTTCTCTCTGCGAGTCTGTTGTGCTTTCTCGTCATCGTTAGCATATAATTAGGAGTAGTATATTAGGTTTTGTGGTGGTTTCACGAAAGTGAGGAGCAGCTTCAATCTCGAGGTGGACGTCTCGTTTCTTTCGGAGAGAGAGAAAGAGGAGCGCAAAGAAGAATTGGATTTGAAATTTTATCTAAATAACGAACTCTTTCTTTTAAATCATCATGTTCCGGATGCGGAAGGAAAGAGAGTCGCAGTCTTCACAAAACTCGGCGTCTTCCTCCCCACCGAAAAGCAGTACGAGTACGAACGACAAGTGCAATTATAATTCAGTCGGGTGCGCGGCGTTAGTCTTAGACGCGCCGACGAGGAAACCATCGAAAGCGTTGAAAAACTCGGGGTTTCCGAGAACCCATTTTAAGTGTCCAGATGGGAGATACGCGCTAGGGAAACAATATTTAGTCGTTCCGGAGATGACTTCAAACTCTGCGAGAAAAGAACAACAAACACAAGTGCGAACGAAAGGGTTGGAGGATTTCACGACGAGGATGCATAATAGTAAAAATGGCGATCCGAACGCGTCGATTTTGTGTACACATTTTTACGACGCGCAGCACCGGATGACGATGAAACTTTTGTTCGTGGCGAAGGGCGAGAGCGTGGCTATGTTTGATTATAACGCGCCGAGTAAAGACGGGTGCGTGAAGATTTTGAAAATCGATCGCGCGCCGAACGAACAACGGAGCAGTAGGAGTAGTTCGAGTTATTTTTATAGTCCAACCGGCGGCGGCGGCGGGTCGCAACATTCGAACAGCACGAAAGGCGTCAACGGAGTGGACGAGGACGGGAGAGAAACGATTACGTGCATGACTTGGACCGGGGAGCGCGTGAATGATTGGAAGTTTGCCGACGTGCAACAAGGTGGAAATAACAAACCAACGAATAATACTAATGATAATAATAATAATAATAACAACAACAATAACAGCAGTAAAACTGCATCAACGATAGTAAATGCGAAAGATGAATACGTCCCGGATATGTTCATCGGTTTGAGCTCGGGCGCGATGTTAGCGGTGAAACTTCGAAAGTCGTTCTCGGATAAAAGAGCAAACACTACGAAGCGACTTTTACACAAAATGCGCTATCAGACGCAAACGAAAGATAAAATATCGTCGTCGGGAAGTGTGCACAGAACGACGTGCATGAAAGTATCTCCGGACGGGAAGATTGTTGTTTCTTTACACGCGAGCGGCGACATGTATCTCTACGATAGAAGTTTGATGGGATTCGAGTCCTCGCAACCGGGCACGACGGCAAATTCAGGGCACTCAATAGCAGAAGTGACACAATTTGCGCCGATATTGTACCCTGAAGATTCAAGGTTGGATGTCGCGACGTCTTCAACGACGACGAATCCGCGTTCTCGATGGCACTTTGGCGCCGCGCCGTTGGAATCGTGCGCGTTTTCTGAGTCTGGAAAGAAATTGTGCGTTTGTAGCAGAGATGGCGTCGTACGCGTCATCGATATCGCGAGAGCCTGGAGAGAAACCAATAATAATAGCAGCAACAGTAGCAATAGCAGCAACACCGACGGTAGTAAACATATTTTTACTGTTGCGAGATTTATCGATACCGGGTTCAGGAGTTATTTCGGCGCGATATTCGCCGCAGCGTTTAGCCCTTGCGGTAGGTTCATCGCGGCCGGTGGAGAAGCCGCTATCGTCGAAATGTTTGATTGTAAACACAAGTGTGTGGTTACTTACGGTGGCGCTGGTCATCAAAGCTGGGTCTCCGACATATGCTTCGATGTGCACATGGCTACGAACGATAAGAATAGTATGAACGCTGCGTCGTCCTCCTCCTCCTTGGCCATGCAACACAACGCAGATAATAATCACGCAGAAGACGACGATTCGGATTCAGATACAAATGTAGGCAACGACGTCGAGCCGGGAACGTTGCGCGTTGTTTCTGTCGGAGCGGATTGTCAAATGTGCGTCTGGGATTTTCTCACGGAAGCATTTATCGACGAAGACGACGAAGGATACAACGAAGAAGAAGAAGATGAAGAAGAAGAAAAAGAAGACTCTGGTTCAGACGGCGACACCATGATGCACGACGATGGGGATTATAGCGAGCGACATCCGCATCACAGACGTCAACGTTCGAGGAGTGTCGCGATCGGGGGAGGTAACATCTCACGCGAACTTAATTTTGTCGGTGAGGACGACGACAGTTTTCCGACGACGAAGAAGAAGAAGAAGAAGAAAAGAGACGACCTCTCCGTCGAGGCGGACCTAATCGTCGAATCGATGAAACGTAACGAAACGACGAGACTGTTACCCGTCATGGCGCATAAATTTCACGATCGACCAATCGCAACGGTACAAACGAACGAGCACGGAATTTTAACGTCTTGCGATTCCGGAAAAGTGAAACTATGGTCCAGACCTATAACCAAGGAGCGTTACTTGACGTTTGTCCAAGAAGTAGACGAGGAAGGCGAGGGCTGAAAGTAAAACAATAATGGTAATAATATTATTCGCCTCTACATACGGTACGGTACATTTTCTCTCTAAATACATATATAAAATAATATTCGTTTCTATACCGGTACTTATTTTATCCGCCGCTCGAAATGTGTAAATCCACCTGCAACACTCTCTTCACCTCTTCGTAAGTCACAAACGCGATGGCGATACTCGGCATGACTTTAATGTAGTTCGCGCTCAAGCCGTGAAAAAACGCCCCAACACCTTCATATCTCGCAATTTTACCAAAACAATCCATCATTCCGCTATACTTCGCTTTCTCCATCGTCTTACTCGCGCTTCCTTGCCACCCGGCGACTTGTAAACGTCGTCTGACCACGTCGAAAGGATACGCCACCGTCTGACCAACCGCGCCGGCGAAACCGCCGCACGTTAACGATTGCGCCACAGACAACTCCTTGCTCGATTTCAACTCTAACTTCGCCGCCAACATATCCTTCAGCGTCTCGTACACGGCGAAATTCAAACCAACGTACGGAATCACCCCAATCACGCTCGGCAATAAACCTTTATACAAGCTCCCGACGCCTTCGTGCTGGATGATCTTTCTCGTCGCGTCCACCATCCCGTTGTATTGATGTACCGTGCCAGCTTGCACCGTCAACCTCCCCCTTACCATATCCAACGGATACACCGACGTCATCGCAATAATCCCCGCCCCAGCACCGCCGGCTAACCGATTAAACACGTTCATCTCGCACTCCGGGTCTAAAGTCCTCCGAAACTGAAATATCGCATCCGTTATGCGTTCGTAACAGAAAAACTTCACCGCGGAGTTCGGAACGATCCGTATGCAGTTCGCCCCGTTCCCGATAAAAAACCCTCTCAGACCATCTTTTTGTAAAATCGTGTTCAATCCTCCGTACACCGTCCCGTACTCCGTCGCCGTCCGACCGTGGACTTGCTGTAAAATCTTCAATCGTTCCAAAGGTGCCACCGCGGTCCTCGAGACCCCACCGGCGATCCCTCCGGCAAACAGCGATTTCGCGATCGATGTCCACGTGTGCACTTTCGGTTCGTGTATCGTCGTCGTCTTCCTCTCTTTCACGGAATGCGCGGTAAATAAATAATCAGAACATTTGTCTTCTTCTTCTTCGTTTCTTTTCATCATCATCTTCATCATCATCGAAGCCGCATTTTGATGATGTCCAAAAATCTCATCACAAAAATCGGACGACGTGGACGTTGAACAACGCGACGAAAAGATTCGCGACGAGTAGTAGAACTCCCTCGCGACTTTCGACGTCCGCGTTGTTGTTCTTTCTCGTTTGTTGCTGTTCTTCATCTCCTCCTTCTTCATCTCGATGATTGAATGCTAATTTGGAGGAGTGTTTGGAAATGGAGGAAAAAACAGGGAGAATTTTTTGTTTTGTGTGCGTGAACTGCTTTCTGCTGAAAAGAGAGTTCTTTCTCGAAAGAGCAAAGAAGACCCTCATTCTAAAGACGCAACATCAAATCATTAAACATGACGGCCAGAATCACGTATAAAAGACGGTACGTTTTAGATGCTCTCGGTTTTTTTTGTTTATATTCGCTACGAGAGGAAAATGTTGGATACGACGCGAGCGCGTTTCGGAACGTTCCTCGTTCGCGTGTGTGAGGGTGATATATATATGCGGATGAGGAAATTTTAAGCGCGTTTTTCTCTCTCCTTTTTTGCGAGAGAAGAAGGACTTTGCGCGAAATTTTACGCGCGGCGGCAGGGGAGGAAAAGCGAAGGTGGAATGGGCTCACGCGCGCTTGATTTATGCTTGAGTACATTCTTTGCGCGCGATGACGATTCGAGAAGCGGGATGATCGATGGAGGGCGAGGCGTTGGAGTCGGTTTCGATTTCCTTTTTCTGTGTCTTCCTCTCTTTTGGCTGATGGGGTCCTCTCTCTCTCTCTCTCTCTCTCTCTCTCTCTTGTTTTTTGGATTCTTACGTGCTTACCGATTCTTTTCTCTCCTTAATCGAACAAACAGACACTGCTACGCGACCAGATCGAACAAGATCCGCAAGCTCAGACTTCCGGGCGGCAAGTTAGGCATCCAGTACGTGAAGAAGAAGACGAAAGGTCCGCAAACGCCGTCTGGCGACCACGGGAAAATCCACGGCGTCCCTCACTTGAGAACCCAAAAGTACTCGAGAAAACACTTAGCGAAGAACAAGAAGACGGTGAACAGAGCTTACGGCGGGGTTTTGTCGGGCGGTGCGGTGAGAGAAAGAATCGTTCGCGCGTTCTTGGTTGAGGAGCAAAAGATTGTGAAGAAGGTGTTGAAGTTGCAAGCGAACAAGTAATTTGATGATTGCGCGGACGAACCAGAGACAATAGTAAGACCTTTGTAATAGCAATATAAACCTTTAGACGATATATCATACACAAAGAAGCAAAGTTCACTCTTGTTTCGTTTCGATTCTCTCACCGAAAGGTATTCCTTTATTTTCACTACAAATTTGCTTTTGTTTTATATATTCTCTCTCTCACTCTCTTTGCTCTACTCTCTCTCGCGTTCGTGCTGCGTTCTTCATGCCGCGTTCTCCGTATTCTACATTTTTTGCTATTTGACTTTCACCTCCTCCTCTGTTGGCTGGCGTTTCGGAAACCTCTGCCACCGCCGCCACTCCTCGACCCTGGACTCTTTCTTGGTGTCGTTGATGTTTTCTCCAAAACGTCGCGACACACGGGACAACTGTTCTTCGATTTAAACCACTCGTCCACGCACTCGTAGTGAAACACGTGCCCGCACTTCTTCAACTCGCACATCTCCTCGCCTTTCTTCATCTCGTCCAAACACACCGCGCACTGCGTTTCATCCTTCTCGTTTTCACCGCCGCCTTTTCTTAATTTCCTCTTCTTCGTTTTCGTTTTCCCGTCTATCTCTCCTTTGTTTTCTTCTATCATCGTAAACCTTCGCAGCGTTTCCTCCCTCGCCTTCTCGCTCAGCGGTTGTTCGAAACGTCTGTCGTCCAAATCGAAAAAGTTCACGTTTCCATCCCCGTTCATCGATCGCTCAATCATATCCTCTATCATTCGAATCCGATCGAATGCAAGTGGTTGTTGCCTCGTGGGTGGCGGCGAAGGTAAGCGGCGTGCCGGGCGATCGTATTCCGTCCACACCGCGCCTTCCGAAAACAACCCGTGTTCTTCCACCGTCTCTCGAAACGGCACGAGCTCTAAAAATTCGCTCTCGCCGCACGCCGGACAGGTTGGGGGTAAATGCTCCTCGTCCAACGTGGACGCGCACGTGAATCGCGCGCACGACCCGTGACACCACACCCGAAACGTTATTTCTCGATTCGTGTTCGGTTCGAGTTGTATAACATCACCACTCGTCGTCGTCGTCGTTTCCGGGTGTTGGTCTCCTCTTCCTCCTCCTCCTCTCCGCGATGCTAAAGTCGACGATAAAGCGTTATTAAACAAAGCCTCCATGTTCCCTCGCGAGGGCTGCCTTGGAGGCACAGGCATGCGTGATGTGTGCGTATGAATTCAAACGTCTCCTCCTCGTTCCTCTTCGCGCTCTTTCTCTCTCTGTCAAACACGCAAAAGAGCGGCGTTCGAGAGAAAAATCTGACGCGTTTTTCGTATTTGACTTTTCTTTCAAAAGAATGCAAAGAAGAAGAAGGAAGTAAACGCGCAGGCAGAAGAATACGATACGCGTGTAAAAATAAGAGCTAAAATGAGCATTGCTTTTTACATTGAACTTTCTACTCTCTCTCTCTCTCTCTCTCTCTCTCTCTCTCTCTCTCTCTCTCCATTTCTGTCTCTTTCCCCTCCTCTCTCTTTCTCTAATTTTCGTCCTCGTTCGCTTCCTCTTCTCTCTGACTTCGCTATAAATATACAAAATACTCTTTTTTTCTCTTAATCCGTGCCTTCGACGGTGGATTCAACTCTCAATAACACGAAACCGAGCGCCAAACCGATGAGGGTGCAACCGAACAAAGTGGTGGCGACGTCCCCGATTTCCGCGGCGGCGTCGGCGATTTGGGAGATTTCCATCGGCGACAACGCGGCGGTGGCGACGGATTTGCGGGATTTTTGTTGGACGACGTTTCTTTTGCTGTTTGAGTGAAAAGCGGCGCAATCGAGAGAAGACAAATGCAAAGAAAGAGTTGGTCAGCGACTGATGCTGATTGCTCTCGTTTTACGAGCACGCGTTCGATTTGGACAGTCTTCCGAAGAAAAAAGGAGAAGGAGCAGAGAGTATAATTTTTATCCTCTTCTTCTTTCGGGAACTTTGTTTGAAAGACTTTGATCCTTCGGTTGTGTTTCCCGAACGACGAACGAACGAACGAACGGGTAAAATAAAATAAAGAACACGCATTGGAAACGTACCAGACAACCGGGGCAGAAACGACGGTCTTGGAGAACGACGCGACCTTGGAGGATCTGTTGTTTTTCAGGTGTGAAGGAAGAAAGAAAGAGAGTTTTGTGAGTATAAAAAGAGAGAGAGATATCATCGGATCATTTTGTGGATTATCCAAAAAATGACAAAGTTTACGAACGCGCGCGGACGAAGGAAGCGGTGCACGCGAACGAGCTCTGGGCACGCGTTACACACAAACGCGTCGTTCTCATTTGAAGCAGCGCAGATAGAGAGAGAGAGAGAGAAGACTCCGACCATCCGTTGGTTTCCAAAGCCGCACATAAAGGAATACCATTAAAAAACGCGCGTATTGCCCACATCTTCCCACTCTCATCCAAAAAAAAAGAGCGCAATCATCGTCTCGAAATTCGAGCGCAAACTACATCAACGTACCGTCTGTTGGACGAAACCGTCGGCTTAACCGACGCGACGACAGTACTCGCGGTTAAAGTGAGTGCCATTTTTGTTCGTATAATATCGTAGTTTTTGTGTGAATAAGAAAATGTAGAGCTTAAACTTGTGCGGATGATTCTCTCAAGAAGCAGCAGAGGAAAAAAAGGAGAGATTTTTGCTTCAAAAAAACGAACAAAAACAGCCACAAAGAAGGGGGAAATTTCAACGAATTAGAGCAGCAGCACAAACACACACACAACACACGGTGGGAAAGAAAGAACGCGAGAAGAACGGCAACTTTTTCGTCCGCTTCAGCCGCTCTCCCCGCGACTGACTCTCGTTCTCTCGTTTCTTTTCTCTCTCTTTCTTTTGTGCGCGAACGTTTGAAAGTTTCCTTGGGTGCGTGTGTGTGCATCGTCTCTCAATTTCGTGTTGATATATATAAGAAAATCTAGTAGTAGTAAACCGAAAAGAAGAGAGAGAGATTTAACAAATATGTTGAACGGACATCACCACTCATTGAACGGATCTTCTCATCACGACGCCTCGCATAGGCTTCGACGGGAGGCAAAAAGAGCGCTGAAGAAAACCGGGTTTACCAGTCGACAGATTCTGTGTTTTTTAGGCGTGGTCGTGACCGTAATACAAATGTTTTTCGCCGCGAAATGGCTGACGAGCGGCACGTCCGGAGACGACGACGACTTTGACGACTCGACGATTGATTACTCCGCGGCGGACGTGGATGAGACTTTGGAGAAGACGGGTAAATTAACGCCGACGATGATGATGGGTGATGATGATACCGTGAGTAAATCGGGTCCGTATAAAGGATTGCGCGTGCACGATACGAAGACGGACAAGTATAAGAACAGAGGCGCGAGCGGCGAAGAAACGGCGTTGGATTTTTGGGAGAAGCATTTCAAGTTGAAACAGTCGGTGGATTGGAACGATTTTGCGGTCATTTTATTGATGGAACACGCGAAGGACGTGCAGAATTTAACCGCGTCGTTAGCGCCGGCGATTAGCGGGCACTTTGATGCCAACAACGATGGATTCGTTTCGAGGAAGGAGTACAACGTCTTTTTGAGAAAGTTTGGCGTGCAGGGCATGCAAGAGAGTTTGCAGTTTGCCGTGGACGCGTCGTTGGATAACTTTTGGAGGCGAGATCCGATGGATAGGCGAAAAGCGAACCCGATTGGTTGCGCGATGTATTTAGATGGACAACACACGAACCACGTGGAGTTGGAAGCGAGTTCGGATTTTCATTTCAACGGCGCGAAGCCGTTTGCGATTGAGGCATGGGTAAGGCCGCACGCGAGGCCGAAAAACACGGACGCGGAGGCGCTGAAAGCGTACAGATTTGGCGGGGTTGTGTTTTCCAAGTACAATCGGGCGAGAAGAGGACAGTATTTTTTCCAGTTGGAACCGGATGGACACGTGTTTTTTCACCGAGAAGTCGCGCCGTGGGGATTGAGGTCGACTGTTACTATCCCCGCCGGGTATTACACGCACGTCGCGGTGACTTACGGAGCTGGACGATCGAAAATTTACATCAACGGTACGCTGCGTGGGTCACAAAGAGAAGGCGCTCAGGCACACGACCCGGCGACGAGCGTTTTGATCGGCGCTATCCACGATCAAGACAAACCGGCGAGCGGTTTCAACGGGGAAATCGACGAGTTGCGAGTCTGGAACGTCGATCGAACGCAAACAGAAATCGAGCAAAACATGGGAAAAACTTTGACGGGATTGGAATACGGTTTACTCGGCTATTGGCCGTTCGACGAGTGTTCGGGATGGCGCGCGAGAGATAAAATGGGGAGGCACGACGCTCAGTTAAACGGAGGTCGATGGGTACGCACTTCAATCAACGTCAAACACAACGAGAAAATCGTGCACTGCGCCGTGCCTGGGAAATGTTCCATCGACGAAGAAGAGCCAAGAGTAACGGGCGCGAACTACATCGATAGCGAACAACTGAGAGCGGACTACTGGAAACGCGCCATTCGCGTCATGGAGACACAGAACCGCGTGAACAAAAAAGTCATCAAAGAACTTTTGATGACCATGGACACGTTGACTAATCGCGTGCGATGGTTGGAAAAGCAAGACCGCGTGCGCAAATCGCAACTCAAGGAGTTGAAGTGGCGACACGGGAACGTCACAGAGGCGATTGGGTTAATGCGTGGCAACTTTACCAAAGCTGGGTTCGGATTCGACGGTAAAGACCCGTTGGATTTATTGAACGATTTAGAAACCGGATTGAAAAGGAAACATTTTCGCATGGGATTAGGAAACGGTGAAGATGAGGACGAGGAAGATGAGGATGCCTTTTTAGACCGAAATAGTAAGGAAGATGAGGACAGTAATAGCAACGAAGACGAAGACGATGAGGAAACGGTGTTACATAGAGTCAAAGCGAGACGCGAAAAGGTGCGATTAGAAAATCTGAAACTTCTCGGCGGCGACAAAGAAGACGAAGGCGAAGCGGATAAAAAGTCCGAACTACACTTTCCCTCGAAGGTAAAAGATGATAAAGAAATCGACATCGACGAAGTTGGTGGAGGTGGTGTTTTAGCCTCGGGCGGTTCTGACGATTTACTCAACGCCAAACGTGGCGAAAAAGGGGATATCATCACCACCGATGCCGCCGCCGGAGAAGAAGAAGAAGAAGAAGAAAGGAAAGACGGGAAGAAGACGAAAGACGACGACGCGGCGACGTTACAGGAACGACTGGCGGCTAATTTCGTCCAGCACGACGAATCGTAATAAAAATAACAACACGCAATCTACTAAACTACTTCAATTTCCCGCACGTTGCTCGGCAGTTTCCCTTTCGCGCCTTTCAAAATCGTCTGCGACATCCCGCCGATATCCATTTTCGCTTTCTGTCGCTCTCCGTCCACCGCCCACAACTCGTAATCCTTCCCAATTGTCTCTAAAAACCACGGAAGCGTCGCGCCTAAAACAAAACTCGCAATTTCGTTCAACCTCGGTCCTATCTTTGCGAATACTCCATCCGTAAACGTCCCGCTAAACTCCAACTGACTCTCGATGTGTTCTTTCCGTCCTTCGTCCGAAGTCGTCGCCATCACGCTATTCACCACTCGCACGCGCCCGATGCTCTTATTCATCGCGTCCACAATCTTACCGTTCTTCCCATTCACATCAATCATCTCCGCTTTTTCCAACGTCTGTTTCACTCCCGTTAAGGTTTCTTCGATCTTCACCCGTCCTTTCGCTTCGATCGTGAGAAACAAGAACTTCTGCACTCCCGTGGACACCACGAACGAATTGTCTTCCAGCATTTCAACTTTATCTTCGTCGATGACGTTGTATTGATTCGCGGGCAACTTGCAATAGTTCGCCGGACTTTTATCATCGTCTTTATCACCGGGTGGTTTCGCGACGTCGACTTGAAACCGTCGAACGACGTTCAGCGTCGTCGACGTCAGCTCTCGAGAGATTTTCACGTCCGGAACGACGGTTTCCAATTCGCTCAAATCGTACTCGGAATCGGACGATTTAGACGACGATTTAGACGCTTTACCGCCGCGCAATTTCGGGGTCGCTCTCCTCGCTAAAGGTTTTTCTCTTTTTCTTCTCGCTAAAGAAGAAGAGGCGCTGATAAAAGAAGAGGACGACGCTTTGAACAACGACGAGGACATTTTCGCAACGAATCCAATTTGTGACGCCGGCGACTGCTTTTTCTCCACTTCTTCACTCGCGTCGTCTGCGACGCTTTCTTTGCGGCGGAGAAGAGTTTTCAAAGCCTCTTCCTCGGACGACCAAAACGAGAGTGATGATGCCCGCGTTACCACCACCAACAACAGACGACGATGAGACTCCTGATGATGATGCTCGTAATAAAAGAACGTGCGCTCGAAACAAAACGATCGATTTAAAGCGAGAAAACGTCTACGCGTTGGTAAACATTCGCGCGACGATGACGACGTCTTCTTCAACAATAATGAGAGAAAGAACGAGCGTGTTCGGCCAATCGGAACAAATATTCACAGAAATTCTACAAAACGCGCTGCAACTCGCGCGAGGTAAAGTCGGGGGAAAAGATATAATGGATGCCATGCGAGTGGTCCATTTTGAGACGAAGAAGGAGAGCGAAGGAGAATCCGCGATAGGTGCGGTGCGAATGAAGAGGAAGGATTTGGAGTTGTTCGCGTCCGCGATGAAAGAATACGACGCGTTGTATAGAAAAAGAAAGACTAACGATACCAGTAATAATAATAATAGCACAGAAGAGGAGGATAGTATTGGTTTGCGGATAGAAGTTTTGCGCGCGGCGAATTCGTTGTTGGATATGGTCGGCGTCGAGAGCGAAAGAGATATGGTCGACGCGTTTCTGTTGAACGAATAATAGTTGTTTCGTGAATATACGAATTTAGGATAGATACTACGCTAGGATAGATACTATAATATTACACATCATCATATCATCTCGCGTATGGCCTTCTCCGTCAACACGCCGATGTACGGTAAGCACCGGTACGCGCCGTTGTAATCTAAGCCAAAGCCGACGACGAACTCGTCCTCGCACTCGATGCCGATATACAAACCTTCCTCTTTACTCTCCGCATCATTTTCTCTCGCCAGTAACCGTTCAAACGCTTTCGTGTTCTCTTCTCTCCTTCTCGCTTGTTTATTCAGGAGCGTCGCGCAGTGCACGTCTTTCGCGCCTTGAGCGTATAAAGTGTCGCACAACGTGACCAGAGTGTTCCCGGTGTCCACGATGTCTTCGATCACGACGACGGTTTTCCCGTGCACGTTTCCTTTCACGTGCACGTTTTTCACTTTCTCGCTCCCGACGCCGGATGAGTTCACGTTTTCGTACGACGTCGCGACGCACGTTCCCAGTTCCAAGTCCACTATTACTTCTTCTTCTTCGAGTAACATCTGATGGAGCCGTCGCATGACATCGGAGGCGAAAAACATCGCGCCGGTCATGCACGGGAGGAAAATAACGTTCTCGTACTGCGTCTTTCCGAATCGCGCGTGAATTGCAGACGCGACGTTCTCCACCGCAGAAGCGATATCCTCGTGCGAGTAAAGGACGCGCGAGATTGGATGCTCGCTAAGCTTCATGATGATGATGGGGGACAAAGGCGAAGGTTTTAAAGCGGAATTTTGAATTTTTTTGTGCGGATTCGGAGACGAGATTTTCACAAAAATTGCTACGAACTACTCTATTGCGCTTCTTTCTTTCTTAACGTTTCCTCTCTCACGTTTTCATCCTCCTCAACTTCGCAGTCGCACTCGACGACGCATTCTTTCAGAGTGCTGTTCTTACCGACGTGCGCGCGATCGCCAATGACGCAGTTTACGATTTGACAATTTGCTTCGATGCGAGCGTTCGAGCCGACGACTGAGTTTGTAATCTTCGAATTGGCGCCGACGCGAGCGTCGCGAGAAATGACGGAACGTTTGATGTGCGTTTTTTCGCCGATGAAAACGCCGGGAAGTATCGCACAGTGCGCGCCGATGATGGCTTTACCTCCGAGTTCGACGTCAGAGGCGACGAAGTTTTCGTGTCTCGCGGACGGTTCTCGGCCGACTAAAGATTGCGCCGCGGAAAGAATCTCTTTGCTGATTTCTAGAAAGTGAGGGGTAACGCGCTCGATTTCGCACGCAAAATTATCTCGCTGTTGTTCCGGACGACAAATGATCGCGAAGACGGGCTTTTCACTGCTCAAAGTACCGCCGTTTTCAACGAGGACGTTTTCTTTACCGTCGTCGCCATTATTCATAGCCGCCGTATTCCAAAATTGCGCTTTGCACATCTCCGGTACGATGTCATTTTTCAACGACAAAAAGCTCTTCGCACCATTACTACTACTCGCTGCTGATACTTTCTTCAAGCATTTCACCAACGCCGCCGTTGAAAAACAATACACTCGCACGTCTCTGTACCGCACGCTCGCTCGAACGTTGCCCACAGAATCTAACGCCGATCGATTAATCTTCACCGTCTTCTCGCTCTCGCTCGAGGAAAACACTAACCTCTTGATCATCAACTTCTTACTCTTCCTATTCCTACTCGTACTACTCGCACTCTCTTCTACATCGTCGCTCAAACCGACATACTTCGCGTTCTTCGGCGCGCGTCCGTATTTGGTATCGATTTCATCCCACGCTCTCCTCTCGGACATCAAAACCGTCAATGAAGCGTCCAGACGCCGGTGCGCCGTCGCGATCTCCTCCAGCGGGACGTCAAACACCGTCTTGTGAGAAACGACCAAAACGTCGTCCTCGTCGTCTGATTCGTTCATCTGCTTCGTCAACACCTCTCTCAACGCGTTCGCGTCGCCGCCTTTGCCTTCGACTTCGAGGACTTCGAATGTCACTTTCTTCTCCGTCGTCGTCGTCAAAGTCGTGCTCTTGTTCGAAGACGACGAAGGTAAAGAAGACGAAGACGCCGTCGTCATTTTCTCGCACAACTCCTTCGCGAACTTTGCATCTTCTTTCTCCACGCACACCACGCACTCGTTCACGATCGACGCGCACTTTTGCACAGATTCGATCGCGTATTGCAACAACGGTTTAAACACGAGCAACAGGTCGACGTCGCTCGCTCTTTTGCCGCCTTCCTTCTCGCTGAACGTGGTGTCCTTCTCGTCCTCCTTTCTCTCCCGCGTTTCGTTTCTCTCGTCCGCGAGCGCGAGGATGATTGCTCTCATCGTAGTAAGCAAGCAGTTGTAGAACTTTAAGTGCGGGGAAAACCTTCCCGAGACGGCAAAACGAATACACGAATATAAGAACAACAACAACAACAACAAGAACAAGAACGAGAGTAGGAGTGGACTCTCTCTCGTGTGTTTCTCGTCCTCTCCTTCTTCTTTGTTGGCTTCTTGTTGGTGTTGTTGAGAGTGTTTGTATCATCATCATGGGAGGAGGAAACAACAACACGAACAACGAAGGGTTGAACACCAACCTTTCACAGCTGAAACTGAAAGCGCAAACGAAAGTGAAAGAGTTCATCCACACGGCGCAGGCGAAACGGGAACAAGTAGAACGCGAACTTTCGATTGGTGAAAGTGGTTCTGGTCATACGGACGGGAAGCACTCGTTAGCGTTCAAGTGCGTTCGTTTGCGAGAACTCGTGCGATTGGTTCGTAACGCGAAAACGAAACAAGAGGAAAGATCTATAGTGGCGAAAGAATCCGCGGCGATACGAGACGCGTTCGCGGATGCGAAGCTGTCCGGAGTGTTTCGACACAGGAACGTGGCGAAGTTGTTGTTCGTGCACATGTTGGGGTACCCGACGCACTTCGGGCAGATGGAGTGCGTGCAGTTGACGGCGATGCCGGATTACGCGAATAAACGGTTGGGGTATTTAGGATTGATGGTGTTGATGGACGAACGCTCGGAAGTGACGATGTTGATCACCAACAGCGTGAAGAGCGATTTGATGAGTAAGAATGTGTACGTGGTTGGGTTAGGGTTGTGCGCGTTGGGGAACATATGCACCAGCGAGATGGCTCGAGACGTGAGCGAGGAGGTGAGGAAGTTGATGCTGTCGAAGAATAGCTACGTGAGGAAGAAGGCGGCGCTGTGCGCGATTCGAGTGGCGAAGAAAGTGCCCGAGTTGGCGGAGAGTTTTCTAGATCCGTGCGAGAGGTTGTTGAACGACAGACATCACGGAGTTTTGTTAGCCGCGGTGACGTTAGCGTATAGGTTGTGCGAAGGACCGTCGGACGTTTTTGAGGATACCGAAGACGTGAGGAAAGCGGACGAGATTGACGGCGAGTTTGACGAAGACGCCGCCGATCGAGCAACCGAACGATTGAGAAAGAAAGTTGGTTCGTTGTGTAAAGTTTTGAAAGCGTTGAATTCACAGCAGACGAAGAAAAAGAGCGTCGGTTCCTCGAGCGCGAATAATAATAATAATAATAATAATAGTAATAATCAACAAAGCGAACACGACGTCGGAGGTCACTCGGATCCGTTTTTACAGGTGCACATTTTAAAACTTCTGAAAGTATTAGGCCGAGGATGTAGCGAGACGTCGGACGAAATGTCAGACACCTTAGCGCACGTGGCTTCCAACACGGAGTTTTCGAGCAAAAATTTTGCCGGCGCTTCGATCTTGTTGGAATGCGTCGAGTGCATCGTAGAAACGGAATCGGTTGGTGGATTAAGAGTGTTAGCGGTGAATATTCTCGGGAAATTTTTAGCGAGTAAAGAAAACAACGCAAAGTATGTCGCGTTGACGGCGTTATCGTCCGTGGTTAAAATTGATCAAGGCGCGGTGCAGAGACATCGAAAAACTATAGTCGAGTGCGTGAAGGATTCCGACGTGAGCATTCGGAAATCGGCGTTAAACTTAGTGTATAATTTAGTTAACGCGAGCAACGTTCGAACGTTAGTGCCGGAACTTTTAGAGTACCTGAAAGTTGCGGACAAAGAGTTCAAACGCGATTTAACGAAACGCATCGTAACGCTCATAGGAGAAAATGCGCCCGATGATCGTTGGCGATGCGAAATGACCGTGGAGACGTTTCGTCAAGCGGGAGAATACGTGGACGATGTGGACCAAAGAACTTTTTGCGGCGTCGTGTCGCGAGGAGACGAAAAGTTGCAAGCCTTGATTGGCCGGAGCATGTTCAAAGCGTGCGTAGATTTAGGAGAGAACGCAACGCAGCAGTTGAAATCGACGACGTGTTGGGTGTGTGGCGAGTTTGCGGATTGCATAGCGCACGTGCCGACGTTAGAAAACGAGGAGAAGAATACCGTGACGATTCAAGATATTGCTGCCTTGTTGAAAGTGTTTTTGAGAGACGCGAAAGAGAGTGAAATTACGAAACAATACGCGTTGACGGCAATGACAAAAGTAACGGCGAGAGATCAATCGCAAGCCCCGCAAGCGATTGACGTGATGAAGCCGTTACAAGCATCCGTTGACTTGGAATTGCAAGCCAGGGCGTGCGAATATTCGCACATCATTGAAGCCGGGTCGGAGGTGTTGACGACGGTGATGGAACGCGTGCCGCCGCCGGAAGCGCCGAAATTCGTCGAGTTGGGGAAAAAGAAACGACGAAAATCGTTAGCTACCAGTAACGCTCGAGCGGTTGGTGAGGAGAACACGAGCGAAAGCGCCGCGTTAGGAGACTTGCTCGATTTTGGCGGTGAAAGTGATACGGTGCAAACGAGTACTACAATCGCAAACTCGCCGGCGGCGGCGTCAAAGGTGGTGGTCGCCGCGGCGAATGTGTTGGACGATCTCTTCGCTGACATCGAATCTGTGCCTGCGTCTGCGCCAGTTGCGCCTCCTTCTCCTTCACACGTGACTGTGCAAGTTGTATCGAAGCAACCACCGGAAATTCATCACTCTCCGCAAGTCTCTTTGGATGATTTATTAGGAGGCGACGTTTCCATTTCCTCCGCTCCGGCATCTGCGTCAGAACCGCCGCAATCGAACAGTACTGATCCTCTCGCAGATTTATTCGGCGACGCGTCTTCGACGCCTGTTCAATTGAATTCAAATCTCAGACCGATGGCAGCGTCAGTGGCAACGCCGTCATCTGCGACTGGCTTACTAGACGCGTTTGACGCCTCAACTCCGGCGAGTGCGGCACCGGCGAGCACGTTCGCAAAAGCTTTGGCATCGCCTTTGGACGATATGCTCAGTGGTTTGAGTATGGACGCGCTACCTGCTCCTTCACCACAACCTCCAAAGCCAAAGTCACCGACGACTTGTGCCTTCACCGCGCACAACTCGCAACCTTTGACAATCGTCTTTGAATGTACTAAAGACTCCGTCGATTCGAAGAAAACAACCATTCTCGCAAAGGTGACATCCGTGAGTCCGGTTTCGAACGTCGCGTTACAATCAGCCGTGCCCAAGTCCATGACCGTAGTTTTAGAACACGCTTCTGGAAGTGCGCTGAAGGGTAGCGGTGAAAGCGAGGTACTCACACAAATTATGCGCGTCGAAAACTCCATGCACGGTGAGAAAGCGTTGGCGATGAAACTGCGCGTTTCGTACGTGGACGACGCATCGGGAGCAGAAAAAGTGGAAATGGTCACGGTAGCCGGTTTCCCGTCGAAATTCTAGTAAGTTTAGTCTCTCCAGCAGAGTGAGTGAAAATACATTTGATACACACAAAATACATGATAATAAAATACATAATCAATGGCTGTTCTACATCTAGTACATCTACTTTTCGTTTGCGAAATCTGCGACGCGATTTGAGCTTTCAAACACGGTAAATTCGCGCAAATCAATGAGTGCTTTTATATCGCCGTCTTCGTTGAATATCACACCAATCTCACACTCGGCTTGCTTAAATCTGTTCATATTCATCTCCATCGTTTCCTCGGCGGATAGAATACACCCGATTGGTTCCATGACATCTTTTGCTTTCATCTCGACGTCATAGTACCCGTCTTTGTTCCCGTCGACCGCGTTCGCGAGCGCTACGACGGAGATGACACCGATTGGAGTTTTATACGCGGCGCTCTCCTCGATGAATTTGTCGTACACGACAGCGTGCGAAGTCGTCGCTAACGATCCGACATGCCTCTCTTCTATCATTTTTTCAGCGACGTCTTTCAGTTTTGCATCTTTGTATACTTTCGCGCACGTTTTCGAAACGTCCACCAACGCGGCGCTTTCGTGTAAAACTTTCGCAGCGGCAGATCTTCGCGTCGTCGAAGTCGTCGTCGTTTCCGTTTCCGTTCCTTCAAAACCAACTCGAGCGAAGTTGTCGTAAATCGACGTCGCCGATTTTGATTCTCGATCGTCAATCTTGGCGAATTCATCGAACGATGCGTTCGCGAACCCGTCGCCGGAATCCATGGACGCTTCTTCAAAAATTAAACCCGCGGTTTGTTGCGTGTCGAACCAAGCGTCGGCGGATTTCACCGCCCAGCTCGCCACACCAACTGTTCCCATGAGCGGTAAAATAATTTTCGCGTTCCCGGTCAACTCAAACAACAACAAAATTGCCGTCAAAGGTACGCGACACACGGATGCCAACACGCCAGCCATCCCGACCAACGCGTACGCCTGCGGCGGTGCGACTTCAATCAAATTGGACATCGAGTCCATGTGCGCGAGAAATCCACCATAAGATGCGCCTAAAGCGGCGCCCATAAACAAAGACGGGGCGTACACACCACCGACTAACCCGCTCGATCGACATAAACTCGTCGCTAGCAGTTTTGCCGCGATCAACTGCACCAACAACTCTGGTTTATAAATTTGTAACACGTCCGTCGTTAACAACGCGTTGACGTTATCGAACCCGTTGTAGGACACTTCGGGGTAAAATATGGAAAAGATGCCCAAGGCGAACCCACCTAACGGTGCTTGCGCGTATCTCGGTATCCCAAATCCACTCTTTGCGTGCGAATCGCTCAAAAAACCGGCTAAATCCGTGGTGCGATTGGAGACGCCTCGGAAAATAATCGCCGTCGCGCCGCACAACAACCCGAGCGGCAAATACAACGGTAACTCTGCTAAAGTCAACAATTCAAACGGTGGCACGTTGAAACTCGGAGACTCGCCCAACAACAAATTCGTCATCGTTCCCGCTAAAACAGCGGCCACGATGACCATCTCCGTCGTCGACGCGTTGTTAAACTGCTGCTGACCAAACGTATACGTCGAATTCCGAGCTAACACGCTTTCGAACCCGAAAAAGAGACCGGCTATGGGCGCCCCGAACCCCGCGGACAAGCCCGCCGCCGCTCCCGCCGCGAGCAACCCAACGTTTCCGACGCTACTACTAATATTACTATTTCCGTTAATGTTGTTGTTGTTGTTTATGCTTTTCTTTTCGTCGACGCCAAACGCTTTCAATTCGAAATAACTCGCCACTCTCCCGACGCCGCTACTCACCGCCGCGCCAATCTCCACGCTCGGTCCTTCCGGTCCTAAACTCGCCCCCGTGCCTAAAGTTACCACCGCGGCGACTGTTTTCAACACCGTTTTCTTCACATCTTCTAACACCACACTCGATGTCTTCGTCGCGTTTTTGTTCTCTTCCTCCCTCGTCGAGACCGCCGCCGCCGCCGTCGCCGCTCGAGACGTCGCGGTACCAACCGCCTCCTCCCCGAGAAACGATCCGCCGGCTACGTCCCTCAACGCCGAAACCACGCACCCGCCTAATGTAGGCACGATCACTTGTAACGAGTGACTCACGAACGACGCGTTTCCGCTGTTTTGACTCAACGTTTGAAACTTATTCAGCAACATCTCGTTCGTCGTTTCCGTCGTTAAAACATCAACATCCGTTTCCGATGGTGCCACGAGAAACGTTTGAAACGTAAAATCAAACACCGACGCGTGCACGTGACTCTCGGCTAAGTTAAACGCGGAAACTGCGAGACCGGTCGTCACGCCAACCGCCACGGCGACGAGGAGAAGTTCCGAATTGTTCGGGTCGTTTTCCCTTTGCGTTGTCGATGATTTTACGGCGACGAAGAGTTGTTGTTTACGATGACGACGATGATGACGATGCTTTTTAAGTAAAAAGGATGATCGAGAGAAGAGACGACGAGAATGCTTTTGCTGCTGGAAACAGGACAAACACGACGACCTCGACGATGTCGTCGTCATCCTTCTCGTTGTTCGTGCTCAAAAAGTGAGGGAAAAGTGTTCGCCTCTTCGAGAGCATTTTGCGCTATAAACTACTATTGGGAAACATATCAATCTGCAATGGTACAGCGCGCTATTACTACTAGTATTATTACTAGTACTCTAAAACTACTATTAGAACTATTACTGCTATTATTGCGCGAACAAAAATGCGATATATTTTAAGGTCTGGGAACGTCTTCCATTTCCATCCGCGCGACTCGAATGCCGAAGCACGTCAGCTGACCTCTCGCGCCGTACATGACGGAATACGCGACGAGTAAGTATTTCCCGTCCTTGGTCCAGTGGACGGTCGGGTAGGCGTATTGCATCGCGCCTGGCTTTAACAAGGATTTGTCCAACTCTGGTTTGATGATTTCTCGCATACCGCCGGGTTCGATTTTCGCGAACGGTTTCCAAGAGTCGACGCCGTCGGTGGATTTGCTGACGGCGAGGACGAGCGGGTCTCGGGTGCGCGGGTGGTGGTTGTACGCTGCGATGAAGAAGGATTTTGAAGGGGAAGAGGAAGAAGACGAAGCGCCGTCGTCGTTGTCGTCGGCGTCGTAGGCATCGCCATCGTCGATGCGAATGGTGTGCATTTTCGAGTTTGGATTCGGCAACGTCGTCTCGGAAGCTTCGGTCCAGGTTTTGCCGTTGTCTCTCGAAAGACTGACGAACGCGACGCCCGCTTTGGTTCGAAAATGTTGCACCAACACGTTGTTCGTCCTTCCTCCTTTGTTGTTGTTGTTGTTGTTCTCTTTCTTCTTCGTCGTCGTCTTTTTTCTTTCACTCTTTCTCTCGACGACGGTATTTTCAATCAACCACGACTCGCCTTTCGTAGCTGTTAAATTCCCAAACACTTCCCACGTCAACCCTTGATCCATAGATCGTATTACTCCCGCGCTACCTTTCCTCAACAGACTCGCATCTTTTACCTCGCTCTTCATCTGTGGACACGTCTTCCCGGGCTCTCTCCAAAAAGGCAACACCCACGACCCGTCTTCCAACTCCACCAACGTATTCGCTATAACTTTCGGCATCCCGTCTTCGCTTCCGTAGGATAAAATAACCTGTCCACTCGACCACGTCTTCCCGTTATCGTCGCTCACTTTATACACGATGTCCCCTCCAGGTGAGTGCCTTAACGCGTTTCTCGATTGGTCGTAATACCGACACTTCCTCGAACTCACCGTGTATAACAAAAACACCCTCTGTCCGCTCACTTTCAGAACCGGCGTCCAAACCGGGAGCTGATCGTCCTTCGCGATCATTTTCGGTCTCGAAAACGAAACGCCGTTATCTCTCGATATCGCCCAATAGAGAGCTTGCCGGATGGACCCTTCGTATTCCGTCGGTGACGCTTGAAACGCAACCGCGATGGACCCGTCCGGTAACTGAGTTGGCATCGCCATGTGCATGTATTTGAATTCAGATTCACTTTCAAAACTCCTTTTAATACTCTTCGAACCCGTGAAAGTCGTCTCGGACGGTAACTCGTGTCCTTTCGCGACCCAGGAGTACACGATTTTACCGTTCGTCGGTGTGAACGCGTATTTATGATGACTTTGATGAACGACGACTTTATTATTCGTATTCTTATTCAAAGCGTTAAAAGTGTTGTTCGAAACGACGTGATGAAAGTCGTTTCTGATAACCAGAACGGCCGCGAAAACGATCAGAGAAGAAAACACGACATCGACACCACAAAAAAACCAATACTGTTTGCTTCGAAATCGTTGTTTTTTTACATCGTTCTCCTCCTCCTCATCGTCGAAGCGCTCGAACATCTTCGACTCCTCTTTCTCGTCAGTGGGGAGACATGTTGCTTTTCCCCGAACGAAGGAAACATTCAAATTTAGGGTAGCAAATAAAACCCTAAATACTGTACTGTTTTTTTGTTCTCTGGATTTTTAGAAAAAGTGGATAAATTGGATAAATAATATCTCTGACTCTCTTCTCTCTCTTTCTTTCCTTTGCGACTGTCTGTCTGGTTTTACTACTGTGTGGATTTTGTTGAAAGAGAGAAGTGATGACGACGACCTTACTTTCGACGAGAACCGGGGGGGGTGTTTTTACTATTACTACTACTACGGTTGTTCGAAGAAGTTTAAGAAAATCATCATCGCGACGTCATTCTTACGTCCAAAAGTTTTCGAGAGCGAGCGCTTCTTCGACGAACACGAGTTCAGGCGAGTGCGAACTCGTCGAGTGCGAGGCGAATTTTGGTGAAGAAGGAGGAGGAGTTAAAGGCGCGAAAATCAACGGCAAAGAAATCTCCGCATCTGCGATGCGACGTTTAACACTCACGAACCAATTTAACGAACAAGTCGTTTTACCTCAAAACGAGAATAAGAAAGACGTCATTGTGTATTTGCGCCACCTCGGGTGACTGTTCTGTTGGTCTTTTGCGAACAGCATGAGTTCAAAAAGACCGGAGATTCAAAAATTAGGCGGCGATATTACGTTCATTTCGGTATCGCCGACGGCGGAGAAGCTGCGGAAGTTTCTCGAACTCAATCCGGAGGTGCCGGCGGATCGCGTCTTAGTCGACACGTCGAAGACGTTCGAGGCGTATAAAGCGGCCGGGTTTGGGAATTTAACAGACGTGGATAAATCGACGAAACCGGAGATGAAACCTCCCGGGTTTAGTTTGCAAGACTGGTGGAAGTACATCACCAACGTCATCGCGTTGTCTCCCATCGACCCGAACGAAAAACTCACGGGTCCTCCCGAAGGCGTTTTGCGTCTCGGCGGGACGTTCGTTTTGAACGGCGACGACATCGCATTCGCTTGGGCGGACGCGGTCCCTGGCGCGCACCCTGAACCCGAAGACGTCGTCAAAGCCGCCAGAGACGCTTGGGGGTCCTCGTCCGCTTAAATCTTAAATCGCTCTCTTTTTAAAAGAAATACATTAAACAACAACAACAACAACAACAACAACCGCGGCGGCGTGCGACGACATCCGCGCTTCCCAACACCAATCGCGACGAAGAAAACCGTGACGCTTAAACTATAAACGACTCATATATGTACTATAGTTTTAGCCGATATACTAAACGTCGTATAATACACCGTGTAATATAACTTGCTTACATCATAAATTTTAATCACCCTAAACCAATGTATGAGGGAAACTTTTTGTTACGGTTGAAACCACACATTAATAGTAGTAAACGCGGAGAGAGAGAGCACGCAGAGAAGAGAGAGATCATCCAGTGCTGGTGGTGCGTTGTTCTGTTCTGTTTACCGTTGACGACGACGACGACTAAACTTGTTCGATGATGATGATGTTGAAGACGTACACGACGAATACAAATCCTCACGTTGGGAGCACAAAAAGCGGTTTTGGACAACGCCGGAAAAATCAGATAATGCTACTCAAAAACTCCTCCTCGTCTCTTCTTTTCGGAAGATCAACGACAACGAAAGCGTCCTCCTGCGCGTTATCGAAGTCTTTTTCAGACGTTGGTAATGGTGGAAGTTTTGATCGCCGTTTTCTTCGTCGTCGTTTACGGCGTCGTCGTAAAAGCGATTCTTCTTGGTTTTCCTCCTCCTCGTTGGCGTCTGGGGCATTGTTGCCTCAGAGAAAGACCATCGACGCATGCGACGAGATGAAGAGTAGAGCGAATAACAATACCAACAATAATACCAATAATAAATATACTATTAGTAGAGTACTGCGACGAGGCGAAAACGAGAGGCAAAAACGAGCAGCACTCTTTTTGAGGGCTTCTGCGGGAGGAGACGAAGGCGAGGAGAACGCGAGTCTTTCGGCGGGAGAAGAACAAGAGAGCGCCAAAGTCGTCGTCGTCCCGGCGAGGAACTACGACGACGACGTGGACGACGACGAGGAGCCAAACTTTGGGGTGAAACCACCCGAGTTGGCGACTTTTCACCGAAAGACGGCGTTGTTTGCCATTTCGGTTGGATTGGCTGTTTTTTACGGATTTCCCAAACCGGACGTGTTAACCTCGGAAGCGTGGCAACTGTTGGCGATCTTTTCGGCGACTATTTGCGGGTTGGTTTTGAAGCCGCTTCCCGTTGGCGCGTGGGCGTTCGGGGCAATGACGGTCAGTTTGTTGACGAAAACGTTGACGTTTGATCAAGCGCTATCGTCGGTATCGAACCAGGTTGTTTGGTTGATTTTAGTCACCGCGTTTTTTGCTCGAGCGTTTGTCAAGACTGGCTTTGGCGATCGATTGGCGCTGTTGTTCGTCTCGGTCGCCGGGCAATCGAGTTTGAGGTTAGCGTATGGATTTCAATTAGCGGAGGCGTTGTTGTCACCCGCGATGCCGTCGACGACAGCCAGAGCGGCTGGCGTATTCATTCCAGTCATTAAGTCTTTAGATCCGAGGACGCAGGAGTTTTTAATCGGGCAGCAGTTGCAAGGCACCGGGGCCACGTCGGCGTTTTTAATGTCCGGCGCCGCGCAGAATTTCTTGTGCATGCAAATTGCCATCGGTATGGGCATTCCATTCGTCAACCCATTCAACGAGTGGGCAGTTGCGGCATTCGTTCCCGCGTTTATATGCATGATGGTCACTCCGTTGATCGTGTTTATCGTCGATCCGCCTTTGTTGAACGCGACGCCGAAAGCGCCCATGGAAGCAGCGAAGAAGTTACAAGCCATGGGTCCGTTAACCGAGATTGAGAAGCGCATGTGTTTGTCCTTAGGGACGACTGTATTTTTATGGATCTTTGGTGCTCCGCTCGGGATCGCCGCGGTCGTGGCTGCCATGACTGGTTTATGTTTGATGCTCATCAGCGGCGTTTTATCCTGGGACGACGCTTTAGAGCAAAAAGGCGCGTGGGACACGTTGATTTGGTTTGCCATCTTGATTGGCATGTCGCAACAGTTGAACGATTTAGGCGTCATCGAATGGCTCTCTGGATTTGTTCGCGATTTTCTTATCTCGTGGAACTTAGTCGGTACTTCCGCTTTTGTCGCGTTGCACTTGGCGTACTTTTTAAGCCACTACATGTTCGCTTCGCAATCCGCGCACGTCGGCGCTTTGTACGGCGCCTTTTTGACCATGATGATTGCCGGAGGTGTACCTCCTAAATTAGCAGCCATCTCATTAGCTATGAATACGAACACTTTTGGTGGCTTAACGCACTACGCGAGTGGTCAAGCCGCTGTATATTACGGGTCCGGTAAGATTGGATTGGAGAAATTATGGAAGCAAGGCTTATACGTCAGTTGCGTCCACGCGTTTATTTGGAGCACGGTGGGTATGGCCTGGTGGTCCGTCTGCGGCATATTTTGATTAGAGAATTATTATATTATCAACTTATATACTATGTGTGCTAGACAGGTACCTTGTGTACCAGCACCTGGTCACATGTACACGCGATAGTAGAAGAAGAGGGGAAAACGTATATAAAATTAGAGGGAAAGGAACATTTATATAATAGAGTCATCGGCGAAAGAAAAATACCAGGTACGCACACACACACACACATAAACACACAAACAATTACGCCAGTGGATCGTCCGGACACCCAGGCGCGGACGTATCTAAATCGCAATCCCCGAGCGGCACGAACCTCTTGTTAATCGCCGCGTTCGCTTCCACCGCTTTGAACCCTTTCAACTTAAACTTCCCTTTAGCGTACGACTCTTTGAATACCGTCACCACAAATGTCACCTCGCTCGTGCCTTCCGGAATCTCCTCGTCGATTTGCGCCAGAACCACCCTCGACGTCCCGGTTTCGTTATTCGTCGCCGCGGAGTTCCCGTCGTAATCGTCGATGAATCCAAACACGTTCGCCGCGGAGACTTTTTTCTTGCTCTTCGCTGTTGCAGTGAATAACACGCACATGGCAGATTTCTTCGAGGGTAAGTATTGATTCGGCGGGCACTCCGTGGGTTGGTACGATATATTCGTCAGTTCAATTTCCGATTGAATTGCGAATGCAGGGTTGGTGTCTCCGTAGTGTTTGAGGAGAATCGACGTCGACGCGACGCCGAGGAGTGCGGTTCTTCTTCTTCTTCTTCTTTGGTGTTGTTGATTGTTGGCAGTTACATCATCATCATCATCATCCTTCTTCTTCGCGCGGCAGCACGATCTGCTCGAACCACTTTTCCGTCGCGTACTCTCGAGACACCGTCGTTTGAACACTGAAGCGGCAGATGGCGATGCTGATGGTGATACTAATTGAGTATGCATACTCTGTTTCGTAGGAGGGAGAAAGAGAGGTTAAAGTCTGAGGGAAAAAGATATCCATTATATCCATTACACGACACTCTTCTGACACGTTTCTGTTCTCGTCGAAAGAGTACACGCGATGACTGTTTGTACCACCGTTTACTCTGCAACCGCGCGAACGAGCGAGTTTTCGTCTTTTTCGTTCTTCAATACTAAGGATGATACGTTTAGGAGGAGTAGTAAAACGAAGCATCATCACCACATTCAACAGAAGCATTTTCATCAACGGATGAGTGCAAAGAAGAAGAAGAAACTGTCGACGACTGCGATGACTTTGAGAAGGACAGAGGAGGAAAAGGAGAGACGAAAGAGTCGCTTTTCTTTTACGACGACGACGAATAATGGCTCGTTTTGCGCGTTGGAGGCAAAGTCTGATTCAACGACGAGAAACGATGATGATTCCTCGGCAGAAGCGAAGAGCTGCTTCGTCTCCGAGAATACGAGACGACGATGTTTACGGAAACGACGACGGTCGATCGTTCTTCTCCAAGTAACTTCCTCGATGGCTGCACTCATGAGCAACACCATTTCAGAGGAGAAGAACAAGGTGTTCGCTTTTGCGTCCTCTTCTCCCGAGGATATGCCGAAGGATTACGCGGAGAAACTTCGCTCGGCGTGCGAACTTCTCTTAAAATCGATCGAGTTTGAACGCGCGCACCCGTCCGCGAGCGTTTCCGAACGCTTCGCCGCCGCCGACCCGGCGAAGCAAGCGGTGAAAGAGTACATCCAAACTTGGCAAGGTCGACCGGAGACGAGAGATTTAGAGACGAGCGTGATTACCGGGGAAGTTTTGAGAGAGTTGGCGAGGTATTATAAGAAAAACGGTAGTCAAGTCGCTTTAGACGCCCAGTTGAGAGACGACGTCGTCGTGCCAAAGTTAAACGAGGTTCTGAACATGTTACCGGCGAAAGCGCCGACGCTCGCGGAGAGAGTTTTAGGGATTTCGAATTCGTCTAAGGCGGCGAATTAGAGTACTACTGCTGCTCATTAACGACGAATGTAAGTCGGCCGCTCGAAACTCTTCGCTCTCCTCGTAAAGAGGCAACTGAACCTTGCATTGGATGCCACACAAATTAAATGCCGGCGCCTGGACCGAAGGACGGCCACGCCTCTCGAGCGTCGAGGGATTTAAAGCTCACCCGTGGCGCGTCTGCAAAATCGAACGGGTTTAAATACGGAGGCGGAGGTCGTGATTTGGATAACGGAGGACAAGGAGGCGCAGGAGGCGTAAGAACGGGAATTTCCAATTCTCTTAGAGACCAACGGAGTCGGAAAGAGTTACAGAGGAAGTTCTTGGAGCGGAAACGGAAGCGAGAAGAAGAAGAAGAAGACAAAGAAGAAGAAAGAAAAGACCGTTTTTCTACGCGCGACGACGACGAAAACTTCGACGACGAAACGAAGACGAAGAAGAAACGACGGAGATTGGACGAGGAAAGTGAAGGGGAGAAAAGAGAGAAAGATGCAGAGGAGAAAGAGGAAGCGGACGCGGTGACGAGTTCGGATCCGGTTTCAACGAAAAGGAAGAGTAAAATACTAATAACGTTTCCGTGGATGTGCGACGTTTGTTTTGAAGGAGAAGGAAGGAAAGTCGTCGCGCAATCGGAGCATCAGAGGAACGATCATTTGAATTCAAAGAAGCATAAGAAGAATTGCGAGAAGCGACGCGGGAGGGAGTTGTTGCGAACGATGTTCTTCGCGGAGAAGAAGGAGACGACTTTGGGGACTTGATGATACGGTTTGTTTGTTAGAGAGATGTATATTATTATTATATGCGCTGCAATTACTATATACTATTATTACATAGGCTATGAAACGAGTCACTACAGATCACCGTCTCCGTCTCCTTCAGTCGTCGACGACGCTTCTTCTCGTTGGAACGTTTTCGCCTTCGCGATACATTTTTCGGCGTTTCCAACGTCGCACCACTCGACGCTCGCATCTTCTGCGTCTAAAGCCACGTTTCTGAGCAGAGCGTATTCAAAGTCTCTCTTCCCGTTTTCGTACGCGTTGGGTTCGAACGCCGGAGACGAAAAATAGCTGAAACTTTCCCCGGTTTGCGCTCGGTAACTGTAACTCGTGAAATCGAAGCCCCAGACTTGGATGTATTTACACGTTTGTTTGGCCAACGCTAACGTGAGCAACGAAGATGGGGGCGCTTGGTGACGCTGCAAGTGATGTTCATCCGCGGTTGAAGAATGCGAAGAAGATAACAACTCCTTCTTCACGTCATTATACTTTTCGATAAACGGCGCGATGATATCGGGACTCATGATATCCCAATCATCCTCGGGGAACTTGGTCTTCAACAACGGAAAAAGTTCGTAACTTTCCGCGCGCCAAAGTAACAACTTAGTGTTTTTGAACTTCCTCAAGCGCGGATTTTTCGGGTCGACTAAATCCTTTCTTTCGATTAAAGTCTCCGCGGCGTCGCGGTCAAGCACGCGAAAGGTTGTGCGCAAACCCGCGACGTCTTTATACTTCGCGCCAGTCGGCGCCAAGTCTATGCGGAATATTTGGTCGATGTGCTCATCGAGCACCTCGCCAGGCTTCGTTCTTTGCATGCTCCCCGAAGATCCAACAATAGCGCACGTGTGAAACATCATCTCCCCGTTTGTGTTGCGATCCATCCCGAGTTCGTCCACCTCCGGCAACGGTAGTTTCGAGATGAACGAACGTTTAATCAAAGGCTGATCGCCTTTTTCATCCTTCACGTGCGAGGTCCATTTTTGCACGTTTCTCCATCCCTTTTCATCTTCAACGACGTCTTTCGATAACGTCAAAGCCGCCACGGTTCCCCCCGCGTTCATCAAACTATATCTATCTTTGCTCTCAAACAAACTCAAATCATCCCGCTCGCACATTTTCCCGCTAAACCCAAACTTACACTCGCACACGTCCGGTTTCACGCACTCCCCGTGAAACGAACACTCCTGTTCACACGTCGCCCACTCGCACGCCTCTCCCACCCATTTCTCGCTCTCGCATATGCACTTTTGCTCTAAAAATCTAAACTCGCCTCGCTCGCACCGCATATCGCACGTCTGTCCGTACCACCCCTCGTCGCACAGGCAAAAGTTCGGATTCGTGCACTTCCCGTGTTCTGCGTTGCACTTCACCCCATCCTCTTCCTCGCACACCGGTACGTCGCACGTTTCGCCTTTCCACCCGTTCTCGCACAAGCAGTACCCGTATTGGCACACGCCGTGAGGGGCGCACTGGCGTGTGCACATTGCGTCTCGGCATTTGGCACCTCCGTAGCCTCTTTCGCACGTGCATTTTGACGAAGAAGAAGACGAAAAGTTCTCGTCCAAATCGAAGTCGTCGCATCGTTCGTGACTGAGGACGATTTTATTGTTGTTTTGAAAGGTGTTGCTGTCGTCCTCGTTCATCGTCATCTTCGTCATCCACCGATTGGAAATCTGCCATCTCGTCCACAGGGAAAGCGCGAGGAACCACAAGAAGTAGAACGCGAATCGCTTTCTTGTCGTCGTCGAAATCGTCGACGGGTGGTGGTACTTTTTCAAATCATCACCTCCTCCCATTATTATTATTACGACTTTAAGAGCAGCGAGCGCATTGTTGTTGAGTTGAAACTGCGTAAACCTGTGGAACTAATTCGTTGTTTTTGGGGAGATTTTGAAACCACTTTGGAGACAAAAAGCTTCATTTTAATACGCTTTGAGAAGAAGATAAAGAAGAATACAAAGAAGAAGAAGCACGCGTTGTTGCTCCATCTCTCTCTCTGTCGTGTGTTTGTTTTGGTGGTCACGGCTTTTCGTTGATTTTGATTGAAGATATATACACATTTAACATAAGATGGCGAAATCCATAAGCGGAATGAGAAAACTGGTCGTCGCGGCAACGCTGACGTTGTTCACGTGTTCCCAAGGCTTACTCATGGAAGCGTCAAAGGTAAACGGAAAGTATCCGTACAATTCCGCAGTCGTCCCGTTACTCTCGGAACTCGTGAAACTGATCTTATCAATTTTACTGTTACGACGAGCGAGAGAAAGAGACCCGGCGGGAACGATCATGACCACAGACGTGAAGTCCATGTTGTTGTTCCCAATACCATCGATCATATACGTGATGCATAACAACGTGCAGTTTTACACGATGGCGTACGTGGACGCGGCGACGTACCAGATTTTAGGGAACTTGAAAATCGTGACGACAGGTATATTGTTTCGGTTTGCCTTGGGGAGATTGATGACTCGGACGCAATGGATCGCGTTGTTGTTGTTAACGGTTGGAGCGACGGTGAGTCAAATATCCGGGTGCAAAGGGGAGACCTTGTCGGCGCCGATGGCCGGGTACGCGTTAGGAGTTTTGAGCGCGTGTTTGAGCGCCACCGCGGGGGTGTACACCGAGTTTTTGTTGAAGAAGAACAACGACAATTTATATTGGCAGAACGTGCAGTTATACGCGTTTGGGGTGGTGTTTAACGGTTTGAGGTTAACCTGGGACGATTTCTTCGGCGAGAATAGCGGAGGGAACTGGTTGTTCGATTGTACGAACGGGTTTACCGCGATCACGTGGTTAATCGTGATTAACTTTTCGTTTAGCGGATTATTCGTCTCGTGGTTGCAAAAGTTTGCGGACACGATCGTTAAAGTCTACGCGACCAGTTCGGCGATGTTGCTCACCGCTTTGTTGAGCGTTTCCTTCTTCGGATTAGAGCCGAGCTTGCAATTATTTTTGGGCATCACCATCGCGTGTTGCTCGCTAGTCTTATATTTCATGCCTCCGGATTTGCCGAAAGAGAAAGGCATGGGTGTTTTGCCAGTCACGAGCGGTGGTGGTGTTAATGGTGACGGCAATACTAGCGGTAGCGCGTACGGCGGCGGCTCCGGCGGCGACAAGCTGAACTAAGATTACTCTGTATACATAGTGCGTTTATTAAAAAAAGAGATTAAAAGAAGAGGTTGCTCGACAAAAGGTTTGCGTGTTGTAATAACGATGATGACATATGATTGTCGTATATATATGTGTATTCTTCTACTCGTTCTTCAAAACGTTCCATCGAAGAAACCAGAACCCAGAAAGCCGTTCGCTCTCGCTTCGACGAAAGCGTTCGTTCTGCAGCACACAAAAAGGAAGATTTCCTCCACCATTTCGCTTCACTTTTATCCACGAAAATCATCCATCAGATATAATCATAAAAATGTTTTCCATCTCTGCCACTACTGTCGTCGTTTCTGCTTCCAGCGCGAACAAGGTGCGATTCTGTTTCTGTCGTTCTCTCTCTGTTTTCCTTTTTTTCGCTTTCTTTGCCTTTAAGCGCTTTGCGCGCGAAGGTTTGTGGTGGTGGTGTTTCTCTCTCGCGCGCGCGCGGATTGATTTTTCCCATCAGAATCCCAGGTGGCAAAAGTATGGATCGTCATCGCGCAATCTTTCACACACACCCTTTACCTCTCCTTTTTCGCGCGCGTCTCTTCGCGATAGAGACAGCGGAGGATTTCTCCTTTTCTCGTTTATTCTCTCCTCTCGACGAAATAAAGCGGAGTGTGATGATATCCTCCCGCCGTCTCGGGAAGAAGAGGCGCGAGATAAGAGTTTAGGGTTTTACACAAATACTCACTTCTTCTCTCTCTCACTCTCACTGCGACGAACACAAAAACAGAACACCGCGAAGAAGGTTGTCTCGAAGAACAACAACAACACGGTCGCGAAGAACGCGGCGTTGTTGGCGGCGACCATCGCTACCATCTCTTCTTCCGGCGCCGCGTTGGCGGACGACATCGAAGACGTGTACGCCGCCACCTACGCCAAGGGCCGAGACGGTTTTGGCGTCAGATCGCCGCAAAGAGCCGCGGTTGACGTTAATCTCCAAAGAAAGCAAGCTGCGCCGAAGCCGAAGTTCGTGAAGCCAGTCAGAGAGGAAGCGCCGAAGCCGGCGAAGAAGGAGTCGTCTGGCGGCGGCTTCTCTTTGCCGTCGATCTCTTTGCCGTCGATCTCTTTGCCGTCTTTCGGTGGCGATGCGCCGGCAACTGCTGATGAGTAAGCTATTTGCGATTTATATATAGAACATAAGAAGACACTTGTGCTGTTGTAATTATGCGAGGATTCGTATGTGCTGATGGTACAATTTTACTTTTACTTCAGCGCTACTTTAAGTTCACTTCTTGAGCGCCTTCTTTTTCTTCTTCTTTTTCTCTCTTTCGTCGTGATCATCATCCCCGGCGATGGAACTTTTTCGTTTCTTCTTGCCTTTATCGTTAGTACTACTGTTCGTTTTTTTCGCATCATCGAGCGCTTTCGCGATGCGTTCTAACGCTTGAACAGTCTTTTGACTCGGTTGCGGCGCTCTTTCTTTTTGCGTTTCGATGGCGTTCTCAATCGCCGCTTTGGCTTTTTGTGAAAACACAAAACCTTCGGCGTGGCGTCCAATCGCTTCGAAAACGTTTGCGCACATCTTGGAAGTGTCTGCGCGTCGACTTTGGTTTTCGACGTCTGCTTTGACGGCGTTCGCCAGCGATATCTCACACATCGAGTTCACTTCTTCCGCGGAAGGAATCGACGGGTCTCTTTGCTTACAGGAAAAGATTTGAAAGAGCAGTTGTAACGACTCTTGCCGCAAGAACTGCGCGCGAGCGCTATCGCCTAAATCGCACAACGAAGCGAGTTCTTTGGAAGACGATGCCAATACGTTCGGAGAAAGCTTTATGAGCTCGGCAAAAAACGGCGCGCGCAATCGACTGGTTTTCTTTTCAAACTTTTCCGTGATTGCCGTTTTGTAAATCTCAGCGGCGCTTTCGCCGCCGCCGTTACTCTCCATGACTTTGGCGATATATGCGCACGCTACGGCAGCAGTCTTCGCGAAACCTTTCGCCGCGTCGCTATCGCGTCCAGCTCCAGCGCCATTATCGGCGACATCGATCAACTGCGTCAAGATTTCGTGAATATCTTTTCTTGTACCGGTAACCATCGCTGCGTGTTTGCACGCGTGTTTCGTCAAGACGCTATCGATTCTTTGCGCGAGTTCCAAGAACGATTTTTCCATCGGGTTACTCTTAAACCGTATTCGAGCGTTTCTAGAGGCGATGAGTAACCGTGGAACGATGATTTCAGGAAGAAACTTTGAGCTCGGCTGCGACTTTGCAAAGAGTTCGAGAAGCGATAAAGCTCGAAACTTGAAATCTGCAGCGGCAACTTTCAAAGCTTTCTTGCGCGAAAGCTCCTGTCTTTTCGCTCTGAATGCGTCGGCGAGAAGTTTATCGGTGGCAAACATTTGTTCGTCCGTAAAATCATCCGAGTCGGAATCGTCGGAGTTGTCGTCATCTTCTTGAAATTTCAGTGCGGCTTTGCGAATGGCTTCAATCGCGCCTTCGTTCGCTTCCGTGTCCATACAAGCGTCTGAATCGTTCTCATCGTCGTCTTCGTTTGAATCATCATCGCTACTCGAGGAATCGTCGTCGTCGTCGTCGTCAGAGTCGTCTTCTTCTTCGAGCATATCTTCATCGTCGGAGTCGTCATCCTCGTCGTCATTCTCATCGTCGTTCTCGTCGCCGCGCTTCCCGGCACCCATGTTCTCCACGACGTTGAGAATATCTTCGATACCTCGATCGGTGATTTTCCCAGACACGCCTTTAAAAGTACGTTCGGTGACGTCGCGCAATAACGCGGACGGTTGCGCGAGAAATGCAATCAATAAATCGTTGAGAACGTCCATCGGCTCCAAATCGTGCTCTTCCTCTTCGTCCTCCTCCAGTGTTTTCTTCGTCGATTTTTTCTTGGTTGTCTTTTTCTTCTTCGGCGGCTGGAGAAGCTCTTCGACGCATCGAGGAATATCCTCGACGATCGACGTGAACTGCTTCGGATCAGACGCGTGTAAAACGATTAAAGTTTTAAGCAGCGGAATAATCGACGTCGCGACGCCGCTTTCGTCGGCTTTTTGCTTTTTTTCGCAGAGTTTCAAAGCATTCGCAAGATTTTTGCGCGCGTCTTTCGCTCGCGCGCTATTCGGAATAACGTCCGTCACCGAAGCGTCGGCGTCGAATTTTAACACCGCTTCGCACGCTTCCGAGAGCGCATCGAATTTTTCTTCTTCTTCCTCGTCCTCTTCGTTTGCTTCGTTGCCTTTATCTTTATGATTTTTACCGTTCTTAGTATTTTGACTTTGTTGCTTTTTCTGCTGTTGCGTGCGTCCGCGCGATCGAATGTTCGTCAATAATATGCCAAGTAAACGCGTCGAAAATGCTCTTCTGAGCACATCGGGACAATCTTCTATGTTTTTACCCACGACAGTCTTTGGCATTTGTTTCTTGGACGTGGAATAGAACGCGTGGAACAAGCAAAAATGCAAAACGTCCAAACGATCGTTCGGCGATAATGCCGACGTAATCGAACACATTTGTTCTAGCGCCCACAACCGTTTGAAATCGCGACTGTTTTTCTTTTTCTTTTCCTCGTCGTTATCATCGTTTTCGTTCTCGTCGTCACTCTCGTCTTGTGTCGCCAAATCTGATTTCTCCAAGATTGTTTCTCTCAACTCTTCGCAATACGCTTTCGCTTCCTCTCTCGTTAATCCAGCCAATAACGTGGAAATCCCACTCGATTTCGCCAACTGCTTCTCAAATCTGTGAATGCCAACCTTTCTCAACGCCGCCACGATCGCCACGCGTTTCTTCGCGCTCGTTTCTGGATGTTTCGCGCACCTCGCGATGGCTTTCAAGCAATCCGTGCTGCAAGCGTGTAAATAATTCTCCGGTTTGGCGCAGTTCGAAACTAAACATTTAATAAAGTTTGGCGACGTGAACAACTTCGCAGTCTCCAATGCCGTCGCGTTTCGCAACAGCATCGAAAATATGCGAAACCCGAGGTACTTTCTCTGATGCGATGGCGCTTTAAACAATCCGTTCTCGCAACACGTCTCCCACAACGCCTCCAATCGAGTCAAGTTGCTTCCTGCTGATATTTTCGTCGTCGCTCCTGCTTTGTTTCCTCCTTTTTTATCGTCGTCGCTATTACTTCTACACGCTTCGCATAATATCTCCCAAATAGGGTGCACCCTCGGGTGCGCGTGCGGACACTCCGCCAAAGCGTGACTCACTTTCTTCAAATTCTCGTACGCGAAAAACGAATCCTCTTTCGCAGAAGGAGAAGAGGAAGAAAATTTAGGCACGACGCTCTGCGCTTCCTTACACCTCACCGGTAAGCATTCGTACAAACTATACGCCAACCACACGGTTTCAATCGTTGTTTTCCCACTCTGCTCTCCGACGTCTGTCACGTCTCGACTCACCCACGCCTGCGCTTGCGGACACTTCTCCAGCGCTTCCCTCGCCAATCGAAACGGATCTTTCTCGTGCAACCCTTCCTCTTGTTTACTCAAACTCAGCGCGAGTTCAATCATAACTTTCGCCGCGCTTTCGCTCAAATACGCTTTCGTGTTGCTAATCCTACAAATCTCCGCGAACAATTGGGAACTCAAATCGACGATTCGTTCTCGCTCTTCCTCCGGCGTCGTCGTCGTCCATTTTTTTCGCTTGTTGTTGTTACTACTGCCACTACCACTCATAATCTCCTTTTTCTTCTTCTTCGCTTCCAAGGACACTTCCTTGGCCACCAGCGCTCTCGCCAGCGCCGCGTTCCCGAATAATTGTCCGATCAAAATATCTCTCGCTTCCGATCCTTTCGTGCTCTTCGTGATTGGTTCCAATCCTTCCTTCAGAAATCGAAATCCATCTTCCACGGAAATCGCATCCAGATGCGTCATCGCGCTCGTAAACGCCACCGCGAACCCTTGCCTCGCCCCGGCGCGTCCAGACCCGAGACCTCGCGTTAAACGTTTCATGGAATATTCAACCACCGCGTCGAGCTTAATGTTGTTTTTATCGTCGTTGTCATTCGTAGTACTACTCGTGGTATTGTTTTGCACCAAAAACAGTTCTTCCGAAAGAGAGGCGGCGGCGGTGCATCTCGTGTTCGCATCGGTCGACGCCAAGTCCCAGAAGCGCTGGAGGATTGTCGCCGGGACCAACGAGGTCGAAGAAGTATTATTATTCGACGTCGATTTTGTCTTCTTCGTCGTCGTCGTCCCTGATGAGCCTCCCATTATTATTACAATACTCTTTTTACAGAGAGCACACAACAACAACACCAACAAAAGCGTGTTTCGTGTGAGTGGTATTAATATAGAGAGTCAGTCGTCCTTTTTCAGATCCTCTTTTGTGCACGAAAAAGTCTCTCCATACGCCTCGTCCGTCCACCTGGGCAACCAAGTCTGAAGGCAAAAAATGTAAAATTTTGGCCCGACACACGAGAGCAAGAAACGTCATTCCTCCTCCTACTCGTGATTTGCGAATACTACTCTAATACTCTAATATAAATATGCTTCGCGTGGTCGCGCGAAGGTTCGCCCCAGGGAACTCCCCTCAAAATCTGCCGGTGCGTTTCTCTGTCTCTCTGTCTCTCTCTCGTCTTTGATTGAAGAGAGTGTACGTACACACAGTGGCGTGTTTTCGTTTGTCCGATTGATTCCAATTCCGAATCGTCTTCTTTCGGCTGCGCTTCTTTTTCTTTCGATTGGTCATGCGCGCGCGCTCTGATGATGAGAAGATAAAGCGTGCACATATCTTTTGTCCACGACGCCGTGGTGTTGTTGTTCTGCTGCTGTTGTTGTTGTTCTTTTCGCGTGTTCAGTCGTTCACTGATGATGATAAAACCTTCTTTCTTCTTCTATATAAAATTTCAGATCAATCAGGCGGCGACGGCGTCGTCATCGACGTCAATGTTGATTCATAAACAAATGCTTCCGTCTCTTTTTTCTTCCATGGGGAACCAAATCCGCTCGTACTCCAAAGACGTCATCGGGATTGATTTAGGGACGACGAACTCGTGCGTGGCAGTCATGGACGGCAAGAACGCGAAAGTCATCGAAAACGCGGAAGGGTCGAGGACGACGCCTTCGATGGTGGCGTTCACGGAAAAAGGCGAACGGTTAATCGGGCAACCGGCGAAGAGGCAAGCGGTGACGAACCCTTCGAACACGTTGTATGCGTGCAAACGGTTGATTGGGAGACGATTCGACGATCCGCACACGAAGAAGGAGCAAGAGCTCGTGCCGTATGACATCGTGAAGGCGAGCAACGGCGACGCGTGGGTCAAGGCGGGCGGGAAAGAGTACTCGCCTTCGCAAGTCGGCGCTTTCGTTTTGCAAAAGATGAAAGAGACCGCGGAATCGTATTTAGGTAGAGGGGTGACGCAAGCCGTGGTGACGGTGCCGGCGTATTTTAACGACGCGCAGAGACAGGCGACGAAAGACGCGGGGAAAATTGCCGGTTTGGATGTTTTGAGAATTATCAACGAACCGACCGCGGCGGCGTTGAGTTACGGCGTGGATAAGAAAGAGGGCATCGTCGCTGTGTACGATTTAGGTGGCGGGACGTTTGATGTGTCCATTTTGGAAATTTCCGGCGGCGTTTTCGAAGTCAAAGCGACGAACGGGGACACATTTTTAGGCGGCGAAGATTTCGATACAGTGGTTATGAATGAATTGCAAAACGTGTTTAAGAAAGAGTCTGGGATCGATCTCAAAGGCGACAAGTTAGCCGTGCAACGTTTGAGAGAAGCCGCGGAGAAGGCAAAGATTGAGTTGTCCAGCACGACTTCCACGGAGATCAACTTGCCGTTTATCACCGCGGATGCAACCGGACCGAAACACTTGGCGATGACTTTGACCCGGGCAAAATTGGAAGAGTTGGTCGGTTCGCTCTTGGAAAGAACGAAAGCGCCGTGCACGAACGCGTTGAAAGACGCCGGGATTTCTCCGAGCGAGTTGAGCGAAGTCTTGTTGGTTGGAGGTATGACGAGAATGCCGAAAGTGCACTCCATCGTGAAAGACTTGTTCAAGAGAGACCCGAGTAAAGGCGTGAACCCGGACGAAGTCGTCGCCATGGGTGCGGCTATTCAAGGTGGCGTTTTGAGAGGCGACGTGAAAGATATTCTCTTGTTGGACGTGACTCCGCTTTCCTTAGGTATTGAGACCTTGGGTGGCGTTTTCACGCGATTGATCAACAGAAACACGACGATTCCGACCAAAAAGTCCCAAGTCTTTTCCACCGCCGCGGATTCCCAAACCCAAGTCGGCATCAAGGTTTTGCAAGGTGAAAGAGAAATGGCGGCGGATAACAAAATCTTAGGCAACTTTGATTTGATGGGTATTCCTCCGGCCCCGCGCGGTGTGCCGCAAATTGAAGTCACGTTCGATATCGACGCCAACGGCATCGTCAACGTTTCCGCGAAAGACAAAGCCACGGGTAAAGAAAACTCCGTCGCCATCACCAGCTCCGGTGGTCTCTCCGACGCGCAAGTCGAGCAAATGGTCCGAGACGCCGAATCCCACGCCGAAGACGACAAAAAACGAAAAGAAATGATCGACGCGAAGAACGAGGCGGATACGTTAATTTATTCCGCGGACAAAAACATCCAAGAACACGGCGCCAACTTGCCGCAAGAAATCAAAGACGAGATCCAAAACGCGCAAATGGCGTTGAGAACGGCCATGGAAGGCGACGATAACGAAGCGTTGAAAGAGAAAATCGGTGACTTGCAAAAAGCCGTCATGAAAATCGGCGAGGCGTTGAGCAAAGGCGCGAGTTCCGGAGGCGCTTCGGAATCCGGCGAAGGCACGACGACCGAAGGCGAAGCCACCGAAGAGAAGAAGTCGGAAGAGGCGAAGTAATATAAGTTGAGAGAATATTCACTACTCGCGATGATAAAGAAACAAAACAACATCATCAACGCATACATTCTTTCAATATAATATAAGTCTACTAAATATCTATAATCTAAAACTAACGCAACTACACATACGTCTTTCCTCTCTACATTACTTCTTTACCTACCGCTCGAAGAAAACAACTTCACCGCATCCCCGTAACTCTCGCTCTTCAAAAACTGCTCGTACCCGACATCAAACGTCTCCTCTCCTCTCCTCTCTTCATCCTCCTCCTCAAAGTTTCTTCTCAAACTCTTCCTCCTCTTCTCTCGCTTCTTCGTCGTCGCAATCTCCGCGCACTTATACAAAACAAAAGCGAGCGAAAGGACAACAATAAAAACCATCAATCGCATCAGAGCGTGCCCGAACCTCCCGGGGTGCATCATCGCTCGCGATTCCGGTAACACCGTTCGATGGCGAATTTTGCTACCTCCTCTTCCTCCTCCTCCGACTCGTCGCAGTCCAACGTTCATTTAATAGTCACATCAAGCGGAGAATGTATGAGGAAACGTTGGGGAAACACGTCACTGGGAAATTCCTCAGAAATTCTGGCGGCTATTAAGAAACACCACTTTTATATAAAAAATGGCATCCAGTTCGGCGCAAGTGGCCGCGCAAGCGTTGGGCGCGCTGGCGAGAATAGGCGCGTTCGTCGGGATTGGCGCGACCGCGGTGTCGAGCGCCATTTACGATGGTACGTTGAGCATCTCATCTGTTGGGGGGATTTCTTTCCGTGGGGAGAGAAGCAGATGGATCGATCTCTTGGTCTTCTCTCTCTCTCGTCTCCTTTTATTAAACCTTTCGGTGTTGTTGTCGTTTGACGCGCGAGAACTGACCCTGAACTCTTTTACTACTTTCACTCTTCTTTTTTAACACAACAACTTTAACAGTGGATGGAGGCGAACGCGCGGTGATGTTCGACCGTTTCCGAGGCGTCTTGAAAGACACGAGCGCTGAAGGCACGCACTTCATGGTGCCGATAATCCAATCGCCAACCATCTACGACGTACGAACGAGACCGAAAAGCTTGAGTTCAGTCACCGGGACGAAAGATTTACAACAGGTGAACCTGACGTTAAGAGTTTTATGCCGGCCGAACGTGGAACAGTTATCGACGATACATTTAAACTTAGGTCCCGATTACGACGATCGAGTGTTGCCGTCGATCGGGAACGAGGTGTTGAAAGCGACCGTGGCGCAATACAACGCGGACGAGTTATTGACGAGAAGACAGGAAGTGACGGAGCAAATCGCGAAGAGTTTGAGGAAACGCGCGGATGATTTTGGGATTTTGTTGGAGGACGTGGCGTTGACGCATTTGAGTTTTAGCCACGAGTATTCGCGAGCGATTGAGGCGAAACAGGTGGCGCAGCAAGACGCGGAGAGGGCGAAATTTGAAGTCATGAAATCTGAGCAAGAGAGAGAGGCGGCGGTGATTAGAGCGGAGGGGGAATCCGAGTCCGCGAAGTTGATTTCGCAGGCCACGAGAAGCGCCGGGCCGGCGTTGATTGAATTGAGAAGGATCGAAGCCGCGAGAGAGGTGGCGAAGACGTTGAGCGGGAGTAAGAACATCGTGTATTTGCCGGGTGGGAACGGAAGCAACATGTTGATTGGCGTGAACCCGTAGAAAAACTGTATTCGCGATGCGACGACAACAACGAGTTCATTCATTTCATTCGCCACAAAACCGCGGCGTTTGCGCAAAAACGCGGCGCCGGCATATAAATTAAAATGTAGTCTTTTGTATTAGATAATAATAACAACTTCTCTCTTTCATCTCTATCATTATCATCATCATCATCATCATCATAATAATAATAATAATCGTGACTACTACTATTTTTCCGTGCCGCAGCGGCGCGGCAAATGTATTTCCGTGAAAACGTATATCAAGTACCGAATCTGTGCCTGTAGAGCGGCTTTTGCATCTTCCGCAACACGTCCAC
>Ga0257106_1000048_pt1 | contig 66521 bp, 48 predicted proteins | sample LP_taG_3_FD_190177 | JGI IMG/M metagenome (GOLD analysis project Ga0257106, IMG submission 190177) | Marine microbial communities from Northeast Subartic Pacific Ocean, Canada - LP_J_2011_P26_10m | ecosystem: Environmental > Aquatic > Marine > Oceanic | place: Canada: Northeast Subartic Pacific...
AATAAGCGCGGCAGAGGTGCCGCCTCGTCGAAGCGAGGTGCTGGTAACAACGCGGACGACTCTGACTCGGAAGAACGCGCGAGACCGACGAGAAGAACGCGCGGCGCGCCCAGTACTCTTCCCACAATAGGAGGCACCCAGAGAAGCACGCAACGATCCGGGGCGCCCGGTGGTATGCAAAGGACCACCGGAACTGCCTGGGGTCGCTCCAAGAAATAACATTATTAGTGTACCAGAATATCAATAATAGAAGAACAACAACAAAACGCGCATACACGTAGCGTGTTTTCGCGACGAGAAATACAACAAATACAAACGATACTACTCTACTACTAAATCATCCTCCTTTATTCTGACTGTCGATGAGAACGGTCACCGGGCCGTCGTTCTCTATGTGCACGTCCATCATCGCCCCAAATTGACCTTCTTTTATACCATTTTCTTTGTATTCGTCTCTCGCTTTTTGCACAAACAAATCGTACATTTCCTTCGCCTCTTTCGGTGTCATCGCTCGACTGAAGGATGGTTTTTTTCCTTTCGTGCACTCGGCGAGTAACGTGAACTGACTTACGAACAAGACGTCCAGGTTTAAATCGAGTAAAGACTTTGTCCACTGTTTATTCTCTGCATCGTCATTGTCCGGCCAAAGGCGTAAACTCATCGTTTTTCTTAAAACGTAATCGCAATCCGCGAGCGTATCTTCTGAACTAATGCCGAGAAAAACGACCGCCCCTTTTCCAATTTTAGTTATCGATTCCGGAAGCGGTTGCGAAGGATGGGAGGGAGGTAACGCGTGATTGTGCAACTCAGGGTGTCGAACAGAGACTGATCCCGAGTGCACGCGCTGAATCAAAGCTCTCATTATTTGCTTTTGTTCGCGCTTTTCGTGTGTGAGTTGTGAGGTATTCGTCCAATTTTTAACGGTTTTCTACTCTACGCTTTCTGACGATAAGGCGCGAAAGGCGTCGTCGTCCACGAACGCTTGGACGTCCCAAGCGTCCAAGAGACTGTCAAACAACAACACTCCATTATTGTCTTCTTTTTCTTCTCTTTCTTCTGTGTGGCTCCTTGTGCTATTGCTAGTAGTAGTATTCGAGGAGGAGAAAGACCCCCGCAAACTGTCCAACGCCTTCTCGGCGACGACTTGCTTTACGCGGAGTTCTTTGCGCGTGCCTTCTAAAGCGCTCGCGCAAAGGAAGAGCCACTGTTCGAAAGACCGTTTGTTGTTGTTGTTGTTGTTAATCTCAGCGGTAGTATTGGAGAGAGAAAAGCGAGTGGAAAGTGCCGCGTTGGGGACGTTGTGCATCCAGTGCACTTTTGGCGACGGCGCTTCGTCGTCGGTCTCCTCTTTTTTCGTCGTTTCTAAAAACGATAAACGCTTCGCGAGGACGACGGCTTCTTCCGCCTCGTCTTCTTTCTGCTCTGCTTCCCTTCCTCGCCGTCTGTCCCTTCCCCTGCTGCTTCTGCTTCTGCTCCTCCGTCTCCCCCGAGGTTCTCTGTCCCTTCCTTGTCGGCCGTGCCCCTCTTCTTTTTCTTCGTCTCTTCGCGCTAGGTGTTCCGGCGGATTCTTTGCTTCTTCTTTAACTTCTTGAACTTCTTTTCCGCCGTTTTCAAACGCACTCGTAAAAATCTCGAACGTTTCCTTCATTCGTTTCGAAATACTTTCCAATTCTTCCACGATTCTTCGCAACTTTTCGCACGCTTCGTCCACGCGTTCCGCGTCCGCGGCGGAGGAAAAATTCGCGTACTTGCCTCGTTTCATCAAACAGTTCAACATATCGTCGCTCGGGAGTATCGATTTAATCTTCTCCTGGACTTTTACGTGGTACGGTGAAGAAGAAAAGTCCTCGTTTTCGTTCTTCTTCTTGTCCTTCTTTTCCTTCTTCTTCTTTAACATGGACGATAACTCCTCTTTCGCCTCTTTCAAAATCGTCAACGCTTCCGTTCCGCTCTCGTGGGCGACAAACCATTCTCTCGCTAAAGACGCCATGGTGTATATTGCGTCCACATCAATCTCAAACTCTTCCGCGCTGTTCGTGTCGTTATTGTTATCATTATTATCCACCGTCGTCATTCTTTCTTTTTCTCTCAATCAATATACAATCAATTCAGCTCTTCGTCCTCCCCGATGGTCCTTTAAACACCTCCCCGCCCGGAACGCTTCGCAACGCGCGTTCGATCCGCCTCCCAACTTGTTCCTTTTCCCAAAGACCTATATAATTCGTCGATGCGAATAAAACCGACACTAAACTTAAACTAAATCCCGTCGCCACTGCTAACGCTTTTAACCCTTTAATCGATGCTTTCACGTGTACAGCTCGCGGTAAATCTCGTTCTAACTTGTGTTTTCTGTTTTTCCAGTGCACCACAGACGCGGTAAACAAGGAGGAGAAAACAGTCACGAGTGCGGCAGAGATGGCGAGGTTTGGATACGACACCTGGTAATACTTTTTTTTGTCGTCGTCCTTATCTGCTTCTATGAAGGATTGGATGAACCGGAAGCCTTCTCTTTTCGTGCCTGTCGTTTGTTCTTGTTGTTGTTGTTGTTGTTGTTGTTGTTCGTTATTGGAAATCGAATTGGAAAGCGACGACACTTCTCCTTCTTTTTTCTTCGTGTTGGTCTTCTTTGAAACGACAACAACCGAGGGAGACGAGGACGAGAACCACCACCAAAAGAGCATATATCGCCGCAAGGAGACAGGGGAGAGTAAAAAGAAGGCGCAGAAACAGAGGTCGTTTCTCTTCTTTTCCTTCGTCGACTTGAATCGAATCGAATTTAAAGAGAGAAAGGAGTGCACAAAAATGAGGGAAAGAAAAGAGAAATAAAAACATTATTAAATAATACAACAAGCGAGGCAACATCTTCCTCTCTCTCTCTCTCTCTCTGTCAAACAAATTACCAGCTATAGAACGCGTCGTCCTTATCTCGTACGATTTCTTCTTTTTTCCGACCTTTAATCAATCCGTACGTCATGAGCCCTCGATCGAAGGCTCGATGCATGCGCTCGAGCGTAACAATCTCGCGGATGGTTTTGTACCAAATCCTGGGACCGGCGAAAACGACCGGCCACGGGTCCCAGACGCCGACCCAAATGGAGTGTCGCCACGAGGCGATGGTATTTTTGACCCAGTTTTCGCCTTGAACTTTTTCCATGACGTTGGTGTTTCGCATTAATCGTTCGTATTCTTCGTAGGAGACAAAGTACGGGTGCGCCCACTCTTCGTATAAAAATTGTAAGTTTTTCTTTTCGTCCTCGGTGAATGGGTTTTTTGTTTCGTCGGCGTCGCGTTGGCACCAAGTGGCGACGACGAGAACACCTCCCGGTTTCAACACTCGAATCATCTCTTCCACGTATTTTTTCTTATCTGGCATGTGTTCGCCGCTTTCGCACGCCCAGACGGCATCGAACGTGTCGTCCGGGAACGTCATCTCTAACGCGTTCATGACTTTGAATTCAGCGTTTGGAACGTTTTGTTCCTTGGCTAATTCAGTCGCGCGGTCTCTTTGGTTCGGCGATAACGTGATCCCAGTGACTGTAGTTCCGTTCCCGTACCGTTTCGCCAAGTGTCTGCTCGCGCCTCCAATCCCGCATCCCACGTCTAAAATATTTGCAGGTTGCTTCCCGAACAAATCTTGAATGGACCAATCGCACATTTTATCCACGAACGCAAACTTAGCTTCTTTGAAATCCGTCACGTCGTTTCCTAACAACGTTCCAGCCCCATTCGCTAGATCTTCGTCTTCGTACCACCCAAGATGGATGTGTTCCCCCCAATAGTACTCTAAAATGCCTTCCTCGGTCCACGCGTCGTATTCCGAGCCTACCGTATTCGCTCCGTCCACGTACGCTCGCGACGGCGTATCCAAAATCTTCTTAATCGTCACCGCCGCCAACGCGACGTACGGAAGGTAAAATGCCTGCGCACTCAACGCGTTCGCGTTGATGAGCGCGTTCTTTATCACTGAACTAGAATTTGCGGGAGTTGAAACAACGTTTTTCTTAGCGGCTTTAGCGGCAGCCAACTGCGAGACGGATTCGTTCGGTTTGCACAAAAGTTCTTCTTTGGATAATACAATTGTTGTTGGTCTTCTACTATTTGTATTCGTTTGAATCGTCGTCGTCTGTTCTTCGTTTTGCGCTAAAATCGCTTTGTTTCTTCTTCTGTGTCTCGTTCTTCTTTGTCCAGTCGTCTGAATCGTCGTCGTAAACAAAGAAGACGATTTCATCATCGCGTGACGTCTTTGACTTTGATGATGATTTCGATGACTTAAAGGCGACTTTGTTGAGAAAGAAGAAGAGGAAGAATATAACGGAAACAACAGAGAAGAAGCAGACGTTGTCATCATCGAAACACTACTCCTTTTATTATTAGTATTATTATTAGTATTATATTTGTGTGTATATATATCGCGTTTTAAAGCGCGCTCGGGTGTGTGGTACTAAAAGTGCTTTTAATTTGGTGGATAAAAATCAGTCCAAAACGATTGTTTTGATGAAAGATTTTAATAAGTACTAAAGTATTTTTATTTACACACACGAAAGCGGGAAAGCGCTTGCTTCGACGAGAGCATCTCTCTGGCACAGACACACACACACACTCTCGTTCTTTCTCTCTCGTTATTGTTAGTACTGTAGTTATTAGTATTATTATTTCTTACCGAACAAGTTGCCTAAAAATTTCGCGGCGTTTTCGTTGAAAATCGGTTCGTCGAACTTGTTCATCAACGGGGTAAACTCAGGACTCGCTCGGACGTTTTTCAAGCTCGGGTCGGTGCGAATCTTTCTGTAATCCGTCCACCCACTCGCCATGCACCTTCTCAAGGCTAACAACGACTCGTCCAGTTTACCGATGGTGGAAAAGCAGCAGGCGATGTTGTATTGGCACACTCGGTAAATTTCCGTCGTCGTTTCAAAGTTATCGCTCATGTAGTTCTTCGGCTCTAACGCGGCGACTTCTTCGAACTGAATCAACGCGTCGTCGAAATTCTTTTGGTTGTACAACGCAATCGCTTCGTCGAACATATCTAATCGTTCGTTCTCCAACTCTCTCTTCTTGGAGTAGTTATTCATCTGTTGTTCCTTCGTCCCGGCGCCGTAGTTCCCTCCCGCTCTTTCGGATTTGAACTGTGAGTTCTTCTCCACCTCCATGGCGCTGAAATCGCCAAACATCTTCTTCATCTTCAAATAAATGTCTCCGTTTCTGTTTTTCATCGCGTACATGACTTGACCGAAAGATTCCGCCGGCCACACCTCGTCGCCGAACGACGCCGACACGCCTTCTATTTTGTCTCCGATTTCAAACACCTCGTACTTTGGATCGTTCGGCGGGACGAACGCGACGTACGCGCCGCCGTCGTTCCCGCGAGCAAATTTCACGTCGATTGGTTTCGGCAGAGTCACCTCGTAAAACTCTTCCGTCGCGACCGCGGATTCCGCCACCTCGGACGCGTTCATAAAGATGACGTGTTGTTTTCTTTTCGATGGGAAGATTAATGCCCCTCCTGATGCCAAAGATCTCATCTTTTGTTTTTGTTGTTGTTGTCGTTGTGTGAACTTTGACGAAGTCGTTTTCGTCATCATCGCCATCATCGTAGTAGTAGTAGCCGTTATTACGTGCCGTGCGTATTAAAAGTGGAGATCTCAATAAAAGCGCGCGACGAGACAAAACGAGTGACGACGAAAGGATGAATTTTTTTGCCAAAGTGGATATTTTCTGTTTTTTTGAGATGGATTGAGAGGTCATCTGAACCACGAAAAAATTTAACAAGAAGAAAGAAAAAAGCTTTTATAGCATCATCGTCACAACAACAACATCAAAGAACAAAGGAGGAGCAACAAAGAAGAGACGAGATGGAAAAAAGATGATGCTTTCAATTTTAAGAGAGTGTTGTTCTTTTCTCGAAAACGGCTTTGTTGTATACACGCAAGAACAGTAGTATTATATATATAAAGTTATTAAAAAGAACAAAACACTCTCACTCGCTCACTCTTGCTCGCTCACTCTCTTTATCGCATCTGAGCTTCCGCCGCTTCGCTCACGACTGGCAAATTCACGTACCTCCCCGTCGCGCACCCGACCGCACACAACGCGAACGCCACGACCAACCCTACCCAAATAACGTTATACATCCACTTCGACAAGAAATACGGAATAGTTATGCCTAAAATCTCCCTCGAAAACAAAGATTCCAACAACCCCGGAAATATCAACACAATGTCCAACAGTATCGCCTGCATTCCGTTAAAGCGACAAAACCTGCTCAAGTTTTGGTTCCTCGCCACGCCTAAATACGCGGCAAAAAACGGAATCAAATTCCCCAGCGGTAACGTGGCTACAATTTTCACGATAGGTAGGAGTGGTTGCAACATAATTATCGCCGCCGGAAACGCCGCGAAGAAGTATCGCGAGTATCGCAAGCCGGATATCAACGGGAGCAAGTACGGGAGAAACGCCACCACTCGGTCCGAGACTGGAACTAAGGACGTACCGCCGCCGCCAGCTTTCGGAACCACTATCATTCTTTTGTTGAGCGTCGTCGTCTTCCTCGTCGTCGTCCTCGTCGTCGCGAACATCGATCGAGACGAAGAAGAAGGAGAAGAGAGAGAACAACAACACGCCGCCGTCGATGATGAATTCTTTGAATTCATCTTAAAGGTTTGTTGTAATTGTTGTTGTCTTTCTCTTCCTCTTCCAATTCGTTCCGAACGCGTTTGGGGGAGAAGAAAACGACATCTCCTCCTTTCCTTTCGGAGAGAGGAAGAAGAATCCACCACAAAAGTTGTTCTGTTCGTCGTCGTCGAGAGCATTTCTTCTTTTACATATAAAGAAGTGAAGAAAGAAAAAATTTTCCAAAGCGGTTACAGTACTTGTCTGACTGTCTGACTGTTGTTCTTAACGAGAAAAATGACGTCGCAAAAAGAGCAGCCACTCGTTCGTGTATTTTTCTTCTTTCCAAAAAAGAAAAAGAAGAGAGTCTCTTTCGCACCAAACGGCGGCGAAGAAAGTGTTCTTTTGAGTATTCGTTGAGTATGTGATGTGAATGTATGTACAACAGGACTACAGAGGAGCTAATGTTGAGTACGCGCGTGGTATTTTAAACTATTAAGGTGACGATACCTCTTCTCGCACACGTGGCATTCGTACGGTTTCTCGTTCGTGTGAATACGCTTGTGGCTTTTCAAAGTACCAGATTCACGAAAACGCTTCTCGCACACATCGCATTCGTACGGTTTCTCGTTCGTGTGAATGCGCGTGTGGAGTTTCAAATTATAGGAATCACGAAAACTCTTCTCGCACACATCGCACTCGTGCCCTCTCTTTCTCTTCACTCCTTTAGCAATAAAAGCAGTTTCCTCTTCTCGCATCTGATTCTGCTCCACGACATCGTCGTCACACGGCACGCACAGAATCCTCCGCAATCGCTCTACGTCGTCGTCTTCTCCCTCTTCTTCTTCTTCGTCTTCTTTTTGTATCTGATGATGATTCGCCTCGAGATCATCCTCTTCATCAGGAATCCTCGAACACAACACCAAATTTGGTTCTTCTTTCTCTGCCTTCAAAACCGTCCTCGCGTTCACCGCTCTTTTCGGATGTGGATTCTTTCTTCGTCTCATAATTCCTCGTTATTATTTGTAGTAGTAGTAGTAGTCGTACTACTTAAACGAGAGGTAAATACTGATCGAACAACAACACGCATGTGTGATGTGTCAAGAGTCTCAGAAAATTATTGTTTAGGGTTTACATTACTACTTACAAACCCTAAACCTGAGAAAACGCAAGCCGCGGGCATTTCGTCGAAGCACACGAAGAGAAACCGCGAAAGATTCTCACGCGCGCGCTTCTTCAGAAAGAGAAGACGCACGAAAGAGAGAGAGACAGAGAGAGAGGAATAATGAACACGATGGTCTCCTCTTCTTCCTCCTACGGAACAGCTAATACTGACAACAACGTCGACGAACGAGAAGCGTTGTTGTTGTTGGAATCCAATCACGACGATGTCCAAAAGACGAAGAAAACATCTTCGTTTACGAACTTGTTACTGAACCGAAAGACGCTCGCTTTGGGCGCGCTCGCGTTCGTCTCCGTCGGCGCGTTAGCTGTCAAGTCTTCTAATGGTGGTTCCTCGTCCTCGTTCGCAACGTTAGGTGGAGCGAAAGATAACTTACCCCATTCGTTCAGCGAGCTCGGGAAAAAAGCATCGGCTCCCTTGGGTTTAAGAAAGAAAAACGCATCGATGGAAAAAGTGGGATTGCTCGGCAGCATGGACGTCCACGCGTGGCCGGACCCTTTCGAGGAAGTCCAACAAGTCGCGCAGGAAGAGGAACCGGCGGTTGAAGAAGAAGCGACACAACAAGAAGAAGAAGTAAAACAACAACCAGATTACGAGGAAATTCAAGCCGCGGAACAACAAATACAACAGCCAGTTTTCGCCGCGCAACAACAAGAACCGGTTGCCGAGGCGGTTGTAGAAGAAGTCCCCACGACAAACGTGATGGAAACGGCCAACCCGCAGTGGGTGAACACGAACGCGTTGGCAGTGCAGCAACAAGCGAACAACGCGGCGCAGGTTGGCGCGTCCGGGATCGTCGTATCGGCGGTGGCCATCGACCCGCAAACGGGGCAGCCGTTTGCCACGCCGGCGGATGGAGGCGCCTCGTTATCGCAAAGTTTGAACACGGATTTATCGAAACCGCCGGCGAGTTGGCCGATGGATATGGAGAGTGGCGTGCAGTGCAACCCGATCATTGGGTGCGTTGCGGGTGTGCCGTATCCGGGCATCGGGTGTTGCGAAACCGCGACGTTGACGCCGGAGGATGTGGCGCCGACGCAGACGCAACAACAAGTGCCGGTGAACCCGTACCAGTATCCGATCGCTGGTGCGGTGACCACGCAACCCGCCGCGGCGCTTCCGTATCAACAACAACCGCAACAAGTCTATCAACAACAACAACCAGTACAACAACAACAAGCGCAAGATCCGTACGCCGCGTACCAGCAACAATTACAAGCCGCGCCGGGGGCGTACGCCACCGTCGCCGCTGCGGCGACTGGTAGTATCGCGCAACCAGGGGCGGAAATCAACCCTGTTGGCGAGAACGGATTACCGGAGTGTAACGTCGCCGAAGATTGCGTCGCCGGCGTTCCGATTCCGGGCATCGGCTGCTGCAACGAAGCCGAAAAGGCGTTGATCATTGCCGACGCGCAAAGTAGACAACAAATTGACCCGGTTACGGGCGTCCCGTGTAACACGGACGCGAACTGCGTCGCCGGTGTCCCGATTCCAGGCATTGGTTGCTGCGAATCTGCGCAAGCGATGGTTGGTTCCCAAGAGCAACAAACGCAATTCTATCAGCAACAACAACAAATTCCGGGCCAATACGTTGGCGTCCCGCAAGCTGTGGATCCATCCACATTGCCGGCGGCGTTCGCCCCGGGCGTCAACCCGTTTGCATCGGCCGTTATCACCGCTGAAAATGCGCAACCGCAAATGTTGAACCAAATTGATCCGGTTACCGGCCAAGCGTGCAACCCGAACCCGGGCTGCGTCGCCGGCGTCCCGATCCCGGGCGTTGGGTGCTGCACCGGTACCGCCTCGCGAATGATTCCAGGCTCGCCGCTCGTCGACGCTGCGACTGGTTTACCGTTAGTTAATCAAAATCCAGTCGATCCGGCGACGGGAAAACCGCTCTTCATGAAGGCGTGCGACGCCACGCCTACGTGCGTGGCGGGCGTCCCGACCGCGGGAGTGGACTCGTGCTGTAAACAAGGCGAATGCGACCCGTCCCCGACTTGCACCGCCGGTGGCTTAGAACCAGGAGTAAACAACTGTTGCCACGTTTGCGATGGGAACCCGGAATGCCAAGTTGGCTCTGAGTTCCCGGGCATCGACACGTGCTGCAAACCGCCGCCCCCGCCGGATTACGACGGCACGCCGGGTAACTGCGACGCGAACCCGTCCTGCCATTCGGGCGTTCCGGACCTGGGGAAGAACACGTGTTGCCCCGACAACGCGGCCTGCGACACGACTCCTGAGTGCATCCCAGGTGGTACCGTCCCAGGTGTCGATACGTGCTGTGCGGACACGTGCTTGGTGAAGCAAAAAGTCCAACAAACAGAGTTGGGCACCAGCGAAGTCGAAACGAAGAAACAAAATCCATGGAAAGGCTGTAACCCGGACCCGAAGTGCCTCCCAGGCATTGACATCCCAGGCGTGGACAACTGCTGCAAAAACTGCGAACCGGGCGTCCCGACCCCGGGCGTGGACGATTGCACCGTCGCCCGAAAGCGCATTTGGGCTCGATCCATGCGACGAAACGGCATGAAAAACGACCAAATCAACGAAGTCATCCAAAAAGAATCTAAACACATAGAGCAAACGGCCGAGGAGAAGGAACAACAACGACAGCAAATGATGTTAGAGTTGAAAAATCGAATCAAAGAGGAAATGGCGAGAAAAGAGGATCTGTTGAAGACGAAAAAAGCGCAGGCGAGATCGAGCGCGAGAGCGAGCGCGAGAGCCAGTCGAGGGAGCGCCGCCGCCTAAATATAAAGTAAAAGAAGTCGTATTATCCTATAAGAGCGAGAACAAGATGAAGAAAACCGCCAACAATTTTATATTATACATATATTTATTCATTATTATAATATCAGTATCATCTCATACTACGCGCGTATAAGAAGAAGATGTGGAGGAAAAAACACACATTGTAAATGTGAACACATGTAGGAGAAAATTTGTGGCTAAAATCGATCTTGCCTTTTTACAAAAAAGCAGCCACTTCACACTAATCTTTTTTCTCCTCATTCTAACGCACACTTTACACCTACACCTTTACCACAAAAATAATCATGTTCTCCGCTACTACCGCTAACATGACGTTCACCACGTCCATCGTCGCTTTGAGAGCGACGAAGACCACCTCTAAGAGGGCGGCGACTTTTGTTGTGCGTTTTAATATATAATTCTTTTTGCATTTTTGTTTCCCGTGTGACGGCACAACAGATTCCCGAGACGTCATCATCATTCTCTTGTTTGACTAGAGAGAAATCATGTGCACGTGAGATGGTTTCTCTCTGTCTCTCGCGCGGAAAGTCTCTTTAGCTCTCTCTCTTTAGCTCTCTCGGCTTTTACTGACATCATTTTCTTTCTCTCTCTTTTGAACGCATGTTGTGATATTATTATTATTATATCACCAAAACAGACGAGAGCGGAACAAATGAACCAAGAGATGTCCGGCGGCGAACTCGGTTTGGGCGAGCTCGAAGACATCATGGACATGGCGGACGGAGGGTCCCCGGTCCCAGGCTTTGTCAAAGATATGGACATCCCGGAGTTGACGAAAGCGTTTGAAATTTTGGGCTCCACGGAAACGTCCTTGGGCGAAGCTTTGTTCGTTGAAAAGTACGGCGAAACTTTGTTCAGACAGTCCGGGTGGACGCCGACCGCGGAATTGATCAACGGTCGATGCGCGCAAATTGGCTTCGTGCTGGCGCTGTTGAACACTTTCAACGCGGACGTGTTGACGGGCATCTCCACGCACCCGATCTTGGTCGCGTTGACGGTTGCCGGCATCGCCGGTGCCTCCATCGTCCCGGTCGTTGAACCGCAAGGGTACTTCCCGTCCGCGTTGAAGGACGGCGTCATGGGCGTGTACAAGGGGGCCAAGTTGGACGAGAAGTTCACGCCCACTGCCGAAATGGTTAACGGCAGAGCCGCCATGGTCGGCATGGCTGTCTTTTTGTTGACCGCGACCATCTTCTAAACCCAAGTTGGACCAAGTTGGTACATATACATAAAGTTCGGTGAACAAAAATGGTAGTTCGGTGAAATACACAAAGATATATATATCAAGAGTATATCATAGAAAGAGAGAGAATTAGTTCCAAAGAGGAAAATTTACTTATACTTAGAAAACAAAACCATAACTACTATACCATAACTATTTGTTTAATCCGTCTTCAACGGCATCGTCTCCTTTCTAATCCCATCTTTATTCATCACAAACAACTCCACCGCGTCTCCGGTATAAATGTCTCTCTCTCCAGCCGTGGCAAAACAATCTTTAATCAAATCAATCGCCTCTTCTTCGCTCAACGGCGTCGCACTACTCACCGCCGGTAACACCAACGGACTGACCGTTTTCAACTGATTATCCAACACCGGCATAATCAACTGCTGCCCGCTCCCTTGACAGGAATAATTCGTCCTCTCGTAACTCCCGACCGCATCGTACGTAAACACCGCCCCTTTACCTTCCGCATCTAAACCAGCCACGATGTTGAACGCGTAATACGGAAAAAACCTTCGCATGTAGAGCGTATTCGAAAGCATCTGCGCAAACGCCACGCACCCGATGGGTTTGTTATTCGCAAACTGATACTGATCGCACCTCCCTTTCAACAACTTCTTCAACGTCGCCGCGTCTGCCATAAAGCCAGCCGACGCCATCAACGTTTTCGGGGACATTTCGTCCACTTTCGTGTAATGCCTCGTCATGATCGAATACCCCGTGCTCATCCTCGTATCGGCTGCGCAAATCACGTAATCCTCCCCGGCAACAGCCATGACCGTGCCTCCGTTGTTATCGTACGGCGACCACGTCGCGTGTTGTTTCGTGTGGTTCCCGTGATAACCCGACGGGTTGAAATTGTTCTCCCCGACCGCGTCGTACGTCTCCATCTTAAACTCTCTCTATTACTTTTCTACTCTTATTGTATTTGCCGTTATTGTTGAGATCGCTTAGAGAAAAATCTCTCTCAATCTCTCTCTTTCTTCTCTTACACTCAAAAACACCTCACGCAATGAGAGAACGATAAAAGCAGTAACTCTCTCTCTCTCTCTCTCTCTCTCTTTATTCTTCTTCTTCTTTGTCTTCTTTAACTTCTCTTCGTCGTCAAAGATCCACCAAAAGAATGAAGCACAAACAAGTGTCGTCAAAGTCGTTTCTCTCTTTTTTCTAAACCCTAATTCTTAATGAAACCCTATATTTTATTTTTTCTCTCTGTTGTGGAAAAGAACAAAAAGACAGACAAAACGACGACACAAACACACGCTCCTTTCTTAAGAAGAAGACGCACAAGAAGATGGCGATCGAAATGGACCTGTTCCGCTCGGAGGAGATGGAACTGGTCCAACTGATCATCCCCGCGGAAGCCGCGCACGACACGGTGCAAACTTTAGGTTCGGTTGGTTTAGTCGCGTTTCGAGATTTGAATAAAGATAAATCGGCGTTTCAGAAAACGTACGCGAATCAGGTGAAACGGTGCGACGAGATGCTGAGGAAGTTGCGGTTTTTTACCGAGCACATGAATAAAGCAGGGATTACGATACGGAAAGAGATTGGTGATGGTAGTGGTGGTTATGATGGTTGGGCTTCTGGGAGGTTTAGAAACGAGGAGGAGACAGACGGGTACGGACGAGAGAACAACAACAGAGTCATTTCGATCGACGAGCTCGAACACACTCTGGACGTGTTATCGGAAGAAGTCTCTCAGTTATCCGCGAACACGGAAAAGCTGAGACGATCGCACGGAGAGCTGGTGGAATTGCAGTTGGTTTTAGAGAAAGCGGGCGGGTTTTTCGAGGAAGCGCGGTCGGACGCGAATAGGCACCAGGACGAGGAAGATTCGTTGAGGATGATGCGAAGGGAAAACGCGCGACAGGACGAGGAGAGTTTGTTGTCGAGTTCGTTTCGAAGCGAAATCGATGACGAAGGATTAGGAAACGGGGGGTCGCCGTCGCGAATGACTCGACGAACTGGGTCGTTTATCGATCAAAATCATCCGGATCACGACGTTGAGAGGAACGACGCTTCCATGGGCGGCGTCGCGGCGAGCGCGAGGTTGGGATTTATTACCGGAACGATCAACACGGAGAAAGTGCACGCGTTCGAGCGCGTTTTGTTTCGCGCGACGAGAGGAAACGTGTTTTTGAAGTTGGCGAACATCGACGGGCACGTGGAAGAGCCGACGACGGGGGAGAAGACGTTTAAGACGGTGTACGTGGTTTTTTTCGCCGGCGAGAGGGCGAGGAATAAGATTGTGAAAATTTGCGAAGGGTTCAACGCGAACAGGTACCCGTTTCCGGAAGACTTCACGAGACAGAGGCAAATGAACGCGGAGTGTTCGGGGAGATTGATCGAGTTACGGTCGACGTTAGAGGCGAGCATACGACACAGAGATCGAACGTTGAGTAAAGTCGCGAAAGATTTGTGGTTCTGGTTTACCCTGGTGAGAAGAGAGAAGGCGACGTATCACGCGATGAACATGTTTTCGATCGACGTGACGAGGAAATGTTTAGTCGCCGAAGGGTGGTGTCCAACTTCTGCGAAGAGCAGAGTCTCGGAGGCAGTAGTAATAGCCAATCGAAACTCGTCGGCATCCGTCGGAACGATTTTCGCGTCCATCTCGCACAAAGGTCAAACGCCACCGACGTACTACCGCACCACAAAGTGGACGAACGTGTTTCAACAAATCGTCGAAGCGTACGGGGTTGCGAGATATCGCGAAGTGAACCCGACGGTTATGACGATCGTAACGTTTCCATTTCTGTTCGCGGTTATGTTTGGCGATTTCGGCCACGGTATTATAATGCTCGCGTTTGCAATCTACATGGTCCTCAAGGAAAGACAACTCTCGGAAAAACCAATGGGCGAAATCTTCTCGATGGTATTTCACGCACGGTATTGTATTTTGGTAATGGCGGCGTTTTCCGTGTATACGGGCGTTCTGTATAACGAGTGCTTTTCTGTGCCGATGAAAATATTCGGCGCTTCGAAGTACGTATGCGACCCGATCGATCCGACGAAAGATACCACGTGCGATTCACAATACACCACCGGTTTAGTCTCGCGAGATGATTCCGCGTATCCGTTTGGTGTCGACCCGGTTTGGCACGGAACTCGGTCAGAACTTCCGTTTTTGAATTCTCTGAAGATGAAAATGTCCATCTTGTTAGGCGTGACGCAAATGATGGTTGGGATTTTCATGTCGCTTTTGAATCAATTGAAAGACGGTGATTGGCTGTCCGTGTATTGCGAATTCATCCCTCAAGTCGTCTTCTTGGGCGGATTATTTGGATACCTTTCGTTCCTGATCGTTTTGAAATGGATTACCCCCGGGTGTACCGCGGATTTGTACCACGTAATGATTTACATGTTCTTAGCGCCCGGCAACGTCGATTGTATGGGCGAAGGACCAGGAGGAAGCGCCGGGTGCCCGGAGAACAAAATGTTCCCAGGTCAAGGCGGATTGCAGTTGTTGATTTTGTTCGGTTGTTTCGTCGCGGTGCCGGTCATGCTGTTCCCGAAACCAATCATTTTAAAAAGACGACACGAACAAAAAAGCCGAGGCGGCGCGTACGTTCGTTTGGACGAAAACGACGGCGACGGCATGCAACAATTGAACAGCTCGGAAGAGTTAAGATCCCTCGGTGGAAACAACAGTAATAATAACAACAGTAGCGGCGACGACCACGGTCATGGCGATGGAGAGTTTGATTTTGGAGACGTTTTAGTCCACCAAATGATCCACACGATTGAATTCGTCCTAGGCGCAATTTCCAACACGGCGAGTTATTTGCGTCTTTGGGCGCTTTCCTTAGCGCACGCGCAGCTTTCTGCGGTTTTTTGGGATCGATGTCTCATGGCAGCAGTTGAGAGTGGATCCATAGTTGCCATCGTCATTGGATTTGGCGTGTGGTTAGGCGCGACGTTAGGCGTCTTGTTAGGTATGGAGAGTTTGAGCGCGTTTTTGCACGCCTTGCGTTTGCACTGGGTGGAATACCAAAACAAATTCTACAAAGGCGACGGTATAAAGTTTACCCCGTTAGAGTTCACGTCGTTGACGGGAATGCCAGAGGAGGCGAGCTAAAGAAAGAGATGCAACGACGTACTAGTAGTAATAATCACTTCAAAATCAATGTTTTAATTAATCTGAAAGAAGATGAGAGAGACACATACACGCATAAACTATTTAAATCATCGAGCGCGTTCTGCGCAAATTCTTTGGAAATCTCGTTTCGTTCTTTCTCGCCTCATATGCGCTTCTCATCCTGGCAACCTGGTGCATCGAAACGGAGTTTTTCGAGAGATTTTCGAGAAAAGAGCACATGGAGTCTCGCGCGACGACGAGCGCGAAGAAAGTCGACGCCGCTCGATTCGTTCGAATGCGGTCGTCTTCGATTGCAAAATCTTCAGTTTCAAAGAAAGCGACGTTAGATGCAATCATCAAAACAAAGAATGAAAGAATCACGACAGTTTTTACCACGATTTCGTGGAGAATTGCGGTGTTCTCTACACAGTACTCATTCGCCGCATCGTCGAGGATTGCTTTGAAGCGAAAAGAAAATCCAGAGTAAATAATCTCTTCGATTCCATCGTGTATTTTTTTACCGAAAGCGACTGTTTTATAAAACAGTTTTCGTTCGGTGAAGATGCTGCATATCCACGTTTTAGTGTACGCTAAGTCTACTAGGACGCACAGAAAAATTGGAGCGAACACGGAGACGATAAAAGCCGTCGAGTCGATGAATACGCTTTGTGCGTTTATAGCCGCGATGAAAATCAGTTTGAGGACCATCGCAGAGAACGCCAGGAATGTTGCTCGATTATTACTATCCAAGATTCGTTCCATGCTAGGCAGGATACCTTTGCGACAACAGCGTAGCAGACGATAGCACGCGGTTTCAATCTTCGCGACAGGTTCGGCATACATCTCATCATCTCTTTCTTCTCTTTCCGCCCGTTCTCGAGAAAGAAAGGTTTTCGCGAGCTCGCTACCGAAGTTTTTTTCCGTGAGTAAAGAAGCAAACGTGCCAATGTATGAAACACCGGTACCGCGTTGCGTATTTGCAAAGACGACGCGCGTATTTTTCTTCAACAAAACGAGATCGTTTGTGGTAAAAACGCACGTTTTCGAGGCGAAAAAGTGTGCTATTTTCGGGTCTGAAACGATCGACGCCGGTGGATTTCTAAGAAAGACAAAGTGTCTTCCGGACACTAACGCTCTCCCTACGCCAATGCTATCGATATTATGCAAAAGCGTCGATTCGTTACGTTTTCGCGGCGTGGTGTTGAACAATACGCCGACGTTATATACGTCGAGTTCTTTTTCCTTCTTTGTCCTTTTATTATTTCTCTCCGTCGGCGTCGAAGGCAAAATTTCAGTCCGCGTCATCGCAGTTCCGCCGGGTGTCATCATCAAAGACGTCAACAATCCGTTTGCTATCTTTGCTCTCAAGTTGATTTCATTTGAAGCATCATCGACGTCTTCTTCTTCTTCTTTGGTAAACGCGAGGATGTTGTTTAAAACCTCTTCCTTTGAGAAACACAAGAAACGAGGACACGTTTTCCCCTCGGTGATATATACCATCCCTTCTTTGATATGATGATCCGTAAAGGTTGGAGGAAAATAGCGATCCAAGTAGTCGTTGATGTTGCTACTGCCACTGCTGTATTTTTGATTGTGAATAACCTGATGAGTGCCGTCGACGATCCGATCGAAGAGTTGGTCGCGATATTTACCGACGATGTATATTTCATCGCCCGGCGAGTTTGCGAAAGCGCCCACGGCAATTTTAGGAATCGTTTGTTGTTCGTTATCGTCGCAGACGTATTGCAGCCATGATCTTCTTCTTCTGTGTTTCATGACAAATCGCGCGATAAAGAAGCGTCTCTCGAATATCTCTAACATTAAAATTGCGGTAACGTACACCCCCTGCCACGCTTCGCCTTTGCTCGCGGAAAGCGCCAAAATCGCCGCGCACGCGACCATAAAACTCGCGCTGAGAAGTACTTCACCGACGCTTTCCTTCTTTATGATCTTCGCTCTCGCGATATCTACCATTTTCTTTATCGTAAGGTATTCATCGTCGTCTGTATCATTTTTCTTCACCATCGCCAAAGAGACGAACGTTTCGCTCCATCTCCTTTTTTTCAATTTCTCTTCTCTCGAACTCTCAATCGCTCTTACCAAAGCCTCCACTGCGCTCGTCAAAAACAACCAAAGCGACATCATCCCATCATCTGACGTCCTCTCCTCGTCGTCAAACACTTTTTCTTCGACGTACTTTCGCAACAACCACGCGCCAATCAGTAATCGCGCGGAAAATTTCAGCAGCAGAAACAACACTTTCATCGTCTCGTTTTTATCTCGCATATTTTTTTATAACTATCGCATGTGTGATGGAGAAAAAAAAAAGGTTTTCTCGTCGAGATCTCAACATTCACATTTATTTTCAAACGTATTCACCTGTTATAAGGACAACATCATCGAGAGTATTAATACAACTTGCTCCAATTACTGGCAAGAAAATTTGGCAGCTTGATGTGAAACAAGCTTTTCCCTCCGAGCCAAAATTGAAGAAGACGTTCATGTCAGAGATATATAATAAATTTACAACTCGAAAAACATCGGAAAAGCGAACAAAAAACAACCAAAAAATTCCTTCATCATCTGTTCAAAAAAAACCAATTTTTTCACACAAAAAAGAAGTCCTTTTCCTGCAAAGAAGAGAACAAGCAACACAATTATTTTATCACACACACATCATCACTTAATAACAACACACACAAAGACAACAACAACAACGACGACTTAAAAATAGAATAATAATGACGACGGCACACCGCGCCACCTGGTACACCGCTCGAGGGCACGAAGAACAAGGCGGCGCGAGAGTTTTTGCGCCTTCGAAAATGCGGTCGAAATTGGACGCCCCGGGGATGTTGACCATGAAGACGAGGTGGAAAACGAAAGAGGAAGAGGAGATGGAAAGTTTAACGAACAACAATAAAGATGATGACTCAGAAAAGATGACGACGATGCGAATGAAGCTACTGGAGAAAGAGAGAACGCACTTTCGGAAGAAGAAGATGGAACGGCAGATTATGGGGAGTGAAAAGGAGGAGGAAGAAGAAGATCAGCGAGGAAACAACAGATTAAGAATAGAGGCGGGAACGACGCGAAGCGCGTTTCAAGCCAACCCAGACGACGCGGACGACGACGATTCTGAGAACGAAGGAGATAATTCAGACGACGGTGAAAAGAATTCAGAGGACGAAGACGAGTCAGATTCCGACGACGACGCGGCGGCGCTGATGGAAGAACTCGAACGCATCAAAGCGCAACGCGCTTTGGAAAACGAACGAAAAGAACGCGAGCGCGAACACCTCGAAGAGATGGAGCAAAGAGACGAGTTAAAAATGGGCAACCCTTTGTTAAGAGATGAAATGGCTGATGCGAACGACGGCGGCGCAGGGAAAAAGAAATCATCAGCCACTTTAAAGCGACGATGGGACGACGACACCGTCTTTCGAAACCAATCGCGGGACGAGCCGAAACGAGAGAAGAGATTCGTCAACGATACCATACGAAGCGATTTCCACAAGAGGTTTTTGAACCGTTACATCAAATAATTCATAATTTAGAAAAGAGAGGATTTGTAGGAATGTATTATCGTAGTAAAACCCATCATTTATCATCATCATCTTCATCATGATGACATCATCCTAATAACCATCGGGGAAAAGACAATTCAATTCGCTTCTTCACAAAAACAACGCATCTCTTAAAAGAATACTACGAATAATGTTGTTCTCCACGGCCGCCGTTCGCACGTCCTCGCATTTACTCTCTCGCGCGTACGGGGCGTCGTTTTTGCGTCATCAATCGTGTTCCTCTTCATCCTCTTCTTTCTCTCGAGTTGCCGCCAAAATCCATCCTCGTCATCACAATCGTCATCGCGCGTTCTCAGCGGCGGCGGCGTCAGGAGGTGACAAAGAAGTCATGAAAGGCGACCGGGTTGAAATCCATTACGTCGGCACGTTAGAATCTGACGGAAGTCAGTTCGACTCTAGCCGAGAGAGAGGCACGCCGTTGCCGTTTACCGTCGGCCAAGGGCAAATGATAAAAGGGTTCGACGACGGCGTTTTAGGGATGAAAATCGGGGAAAACAAGACGCTGGTGTTACCACCGGAAATGGCGTACGGGGACGTGTCTCCAGAAAACGTGCTGAGAGTCCCGAAAAAGGATGTCGTGGACGCGATCGGTGAGGCGGAGTGCGTGATTGGCGCGAAGTTAATGGTTGGTCAAGGGATGCCGGCGACGATTACGGAAATCACGGAGGAGGAAATCGCGTTGGACGCGAACCATCCGTTAGCCGGGCAGACGTTGAAGTTTGAAGTGGAGTTGATGGATTTACAACGAACGGAAGTGAAACACAACGACAAGTTCAAGTGTTTTTTTGAGATTGATTTAGACGACGAGCCGAGCGGGAGAATCGTGATGGAGTTGAGAGGGGACGTCGCGCCGAAGACGTGCGAGAACTTTCGAGCGTTGTGCACCGGCGAAGCTGGTTTTGGATACGAAGGATCTCCGTTCCACAGAGTCATCCCGGGGTTTATGTGCCAAGGCGGTGATTTCACCAACCAAAACGGGACTGGGGGTAAATCCATCTTCGGGAACAAGTTCGAGGACGAAAACTTTGTGTTGAAGCACGAAGGCGCGGGGACGTTGTCCATGGCCAACGCCGGGCCGAACACGAACGGTTCTCAATTTTTCTTGTGCACGGGTGAGACGCAATGGTTGGACGGTAAGCACGTCGTTTTCGGTAAAGTTGTCGAAGGCATGGACGTCGTGGCGGCGATTGAAGCCGTCGGTTCGCAAAGCGGAAAGACGAGCAAAAAAGTTACCGTGAGAGCGTCCGGGGAATGCTAAAAAATAATAAAAGGAGGAGAGAGAAAAGGAAAGTGTTTACGTATCTTTTGTAGTTGGTCATTATTTAATACAATATATATTTAAGCTCTATATACTCATAGTACAGTTGTTGTTGATGATATTGTCACTTGTTTGCTGCGGCGTTGGCGGCGAAGGTTACGGGGTTTCCTAATTCGACGTTGTCGCTACCGTTGTTGTTCGTCGCGTTCGCGTCCTCGTCTTCGTCCTCGTTTTGTAATCTCGAAAACGCCGCCCGTCCTACTCCTACTCCACCACCACCACTACCTACACCACCGCCTGCACCGCTACTGCCACCAATTGGTCGCCCACCAAACGTCGGTCGCATAAAGCCGTATTCCACTTTATCCCAGGTATCGAAGAAGAAATATTTCACTTTTGTAAAATTCCGCGACCAGTGGTTGAACCCGCCTCCCATCGCCGCTCTTTCAGCGTCTTGAATAGCACGCATTTCCGCTCTCATGACTGGGTCGTTCGCAATTTCCCCGTCGTTGTCGTCGTCGTCGTAATCCCCACGATCGAATGCGTTCGAATGACTCACGTCGTCCGGGTCGTGCAACTTCCATTTTTGCATCAAAGGTAAACACGCGCCGCCGAGGCCCAACGTGGAAATCACGCAAATCACTAACGTCGCAGTTTCTATCGCCGGCGATCCTCTCACGTTCGCCGATGGGTTCGTCGAAGGCATCGCCAACGCTAAAGCATACGCTACCGCACCGCGTAAACCACACGCCGCGTGCATTTTTTGAATATTCTCCGGAATCTTCTCCGTACGCACCTCGTTGGCGACTTTGGACAACGGGAAAATGTTCGCGAAGCGCGAGGCTAACGCCAACGGAAACCCGAATAAAATCATACCAACGTCAAAAACGTGAGGAGCAGTGGCGACTTGTAAACCTAAATACGCGAAAACGAACGTTTCCGATAAAAATGCAATCGCTTCGAACGATTTAAAAACCGCCACTTTCGCCTCCGCGCCGACGTTGTGGTACGAGTAATGCGCGTTGCCAATCCCGGTGAAAAAGATGCTCATAATCCCAGAACACCCGACATTTTCCGCGATGACGTAGGAGAAATATCCATCTAATAGTAACAAAGCAAACGTGTACGCGGTTCCGTTGTATGATGCGGCGACGTGTACTCCCGGGTCGTTCAAACCCAACCGCTTCGTCGTAAACGCGCACACCAAGGCGCACAAAATCCCAATCGTCATCGACCCAATGCTCACGCCTATGAACTGAAATATCACCGTGAAGAACGTTTTAATGGTGAAATCTACGGAGTAAAACTTCTCCAGCGTCCTAAACAACACCACCGCCACGGCATCGTTCAACACCGACTCGCCAAACACCAAATTATACAACAGCGGAGGCGCCTTCACGTCCGCGAATACGCTCAACGTCGCCACCGGATCCGTCGCCGATATCAACGTCCCGTACATCAAACACTCTAAAAACCTGTTCGACCCCAAATGCTTCTTCGATATAATCCCTATTAAAGTCAAAAACCACGTCCCTAACCCGAACACGAACGCGCTAATCACCGTCCCTACAAACGCGAATAAAGATATCGTCCAAAAATCTTGAAAGAAATTTTTCCTTTGCAAGTTCAATCCCGCGGAGTAAATAATGATGGGTAAAAACCCGTAAAAGAACGCGTTCGGTGAGAACATGAACAGTCGATCGACTTTATCGTGCATGGTGGAATTGATTATCGCTCCAGAGATCATCCCGATGCATAAAGACGCTCCCGACGGTTGTAAATACGTCCAGTTGAATCTCTGAATGAGGAACGAGACGATGATGCACGCGCTGAACATAAACGTCGCCGCCTAATTTTTTTAACACATAACACACAGAGAGAGAGCAAAGAAAGAGGTCAGAAAGAGGTCAGAAAACTTTAATAAGAGCGTTTATACACAAAGCGCTGCTCTTCCCAAAAGTCAAACACAAAACATCATCATCATCATCACCGAAGAAGTAAAAGAAGAAGAAAAACGGTTGCCTACTAATCCTCCTCTCCTCTCACTCATATAAGCACAACACATAAATAAATATTCTTCGTACCAGCATGGCGAACGAGGCGATCGCTTCATCGATGGATTTCTTTTCCACTCGATCCGCCGTCGCGCTATCATCAGAAGACATCTCTTCTAAACTCTCTCTCAAAGTCTTTGTTGTCTCTTCGTTGTCTCTTTGTCGTCTTCTTTATTTTGGAGCAAAGAGCAAAAAAAGAAGAGTTTGTCGCGTTCGTGTCTTCATGAAAAAAAAATCAACGAAAATTTTGTCTTTTTCCCTCTCTGTCTCTCCTTCGGCTCTTGCCCCTCGCAAAAAAAATCGGAACTCTTTTCTCTCTCAACGCACGAACGTCTCTCTTTTACACACCACTTTTTTTAAAATTTACGCGCTTCTGTTGTTGCTCTTTGCTCTTCTTTTGTGAGAGAGCACGAGCGGGGTAAAAGAAGACGAGGTGATGGTGACGGCGGCAGACTTGGTCGCGAGAGCGTTTGAGACGTTTTTTAGTGGTAGTAGTAGTACTGAAAATGATGTCGTGACGTACAGAACTTTGAGCAGAAAATTCGGGGTAACGGCACACGTGGGGAAACGATTGCTGTGGACGATTTTAAACACGATGCGACCGGAGGAGAGGGAGAAGTGGACGTGCGTCGTTTACGTTTCGCGTGGGAGAAGGGTAGAGTTGAAACGTTTGGAAGAAGAAGAAGAAAACAATAATGAGTTTGAAGGAGAAGAAGATGTGGCCGTGTACGCTTTAGTGAGGAAAAGAGAAGAGGAAAACGTGTTGGAACAGTTAGTTCGAGAGGAAGAGAAGGAGACGAAAATGCAATTGGACTCAGAAGAGGATTTATCTTGGATGTTGAAACACGGCGCGTTTGCAAAATCAGACGTGGCGAAGAGGTTACCGAGAGGGAAGAAGTTTACTTCCTCTGGCGCGACGACAAAAACGGCGACGACGACAAAAAGTGCGGAACAGAAGAAACCGGCGGCGAGCGCGGCGACGGCGAAGAAACCGAGCGCCACCGGGCCTAAGAGCGGCAACATCGCGAGCATGTTTGGCGGCACCGGGAAGAAAACGGTAGCGAAACCGAAGGAACCGGCGGCGAAGAAGAAGAAAACGACGCCAAAGAAGAAAACTCCGGAAAAGAAGAAGGCTAAAACGCCGACGCCGAAGAAGAAAGCGCCGGCGGCGAGGAACGCGGATGCGATGATTGAAGACGAAGAAGGGGATTCAGATTCGGATGATTTAGGAGGCGGTGGAAGGGGGAACCGACGATTGTCCGGCGGGAAACGCGCGTTTGTCGACGACGAGGAAGAAGAAGAAGAAGAGGAAGAGCCGGCGACAACGCCGGTGAAAAAAATGAAGAAAAGTGATGAAGATAGCGAACCGCCAAGTCCTGAGATTATCGATAAAGAGCCCGAGGAAGAAGAGACGCCGCGACGCCGGTCGACGAGAAGTACGCCGTCCAAAGCGGCACCGACGCCAAAGTCGAGCTCGAAGAAAGAGAAACCGTTGAGTAAGAAAGCGCAGAAAGATATCGTCAAAGCGAGGAAAGCAAGAATGCAGAAGAAAGTGATCGAGGAGATGGACGACGAAACAGGAGAGGAGTTGATGCGGACAATTTTCGTCGATCCGACAACGAATGAGGAGTGTAACGAAGACGGGACTTTAAAAGCCAAATAGCTAATCAATACAAAATATATCATACGTACATGCGCTATAATTCTACTTTACTAATTCGTCTTCGTGTTCGTCTCGTTTGCTTTTCCGAAGTTGTATCGTCTTCTTCAGCGACGCCGGCTAAGTCGCACGCAACGGCTCTACTATTCAACGGTTGCAGCGAAATATCATCGAAAAGGGCCGCACGTGGACGCCATCTTCGCATGCACACGAGTGTTATCGAAGCGATTCGCTTCTCCTCGTCAATAACGGCAATACTTCGCGACCACTCGCTACTTTCCGGGAAATTTGCCGATACGCCGTACTTCTTCGTGCCGTCGGAAAATTCAACATCCGCGTGTAAGGAAAAGTCAGCCGACTTCTCGAACGTATCGAGGAGTTCAACGTCGTCGTCTTTTGATGCGTCGATGATAACTTTTGCCCACCCAGAGAGAACGAGAGGTTCGGCTTCGAGCTGATTGACTTCTATTCTTTGCCACGCGCCGCTTACGAGAGTTGACCCGGCGGCGTCCTCCGTTAACATCTCTTTGTTACCTGGGACGAGTATCGCGCCATCTACAGGTTTGAAACCTCCTTCACCGTGCACGTGCCAGTTATCTTGTGAAGACAATGGGACGGCATCAAAGGTGCCGTCTGCGACGTATTCTGTCTCAGTAGTACTACCGTAAGTTAAAGTTTTGCAGAGCACCTTCAAAGCGACTTTGCCTAACGCGGCATCCGCCCCTCCGCCTCCATCCTCTTTCCGCAAAGTTCGCACTGTTTTCTCCATCGCTTCGTATTCTTTGCGCATTGTTTTTGAAAACGTGGCGAGCTGAACGAGTTCTTCGCCGAGCGGTGCAAATCCTCTCAAAGGACCGGTAAATTGAATATCTTCGTACGGGTCGGATGAGGAAGCATCAGCCTCCTTTTGCTTTGACATACTCTTCGCGTGCGTTCGATACTTATACAACGCGGGCGCCGGGACGGTGACGAGCTTCAAACCCGAGCTCGATGCTTTGGCGAGAATCTCCCAATCTTGCAAAGAATACGAGGTATCTTTCGCGAAACCTTCGAGACTTGTAAACGCGGACTTTCTCCACAAGGCATTCGCGTCTCCGAATACATTTTCAAAAATACCGGGAAACAACGCGTTCCCGAGAGGATGATACGAGCCGACGACAACGTTCGTCCCATTCGCTGCGGTTACGAAAAATTCGTTCGACGCCGTGACGACGTCAGCTTTCGTGTGCACTAACACTCGGAGCATCGTTTCAATTTCGTTCGTTTCGGCTAAGTTATCGTCGTCGGAGAATAAAACGTACTCGGTTTTTTCGGAGAGTTTTGAACATCCGAAATTCCTCGCCTCGCCGAGATATTTCCCCGGTTTCGCTATTTTCACAATTTTCACGCTTTTAAGAGTATCGTCCTTTTTCCTGGAATGCACGAACTGTTCCAATCGTTTCACGTGCGCTTCCTCCGAACCGTCGTCTACTATAACGATTTCAACCTTGCGATGCGTTTGTTGCAACAAAGCCTCCACGGCTTTCTCGCAATACTCCGGTCGATTTTTGTGCGTCATCACCACACCTACGAGAGATTCGTCCGCGAACGAGCTCCCCATTTCTCTCGCCATTCTAATCTCCGTCGCGCTGTTCCTTCTCTTCTCTCTGATTTCTCGCAATCTTCTCTCGAACGACGTTACCTCAATCGTCTCCGCGCGTTTCCTCGATTCCATTCGCATCCACTGCGCCTCCATATCGTCCAGCATTTTTTCGCTCCTCGTACTACTCTCGCTACTATTATCGTCCTCCTCCTTAACATCGTCATCATCAGCACCAGCATCAGCACTATTATTATTTCCACCAAATCCAACTCCAGTAATCGTTGCAAACGACACGTCGTCGAATAAACTCTCCGTCGCGCCGCCTCGCGTTTCTTTCGCAATCGCAGCGAAATACATCAACGCTTCCGAATCGTCCTCGACGAACGCGTACACTTCTTCCTCCTTCTCCTCTTCTCCTCCTCCTCTTCTACTGCGTTCTCTCCTCTCCCTGATCCATTGACTCACTCGTACCGATAACGCGCGCGTTCGAGGTCCACCGATCGGTGGTTTGTTTTCATCTTCTCTTCTCGGCAACGTCGCGTACTCGAACGAGATCATCATCGTTTCTCCCGTCGTCGTCTGAATCGTCGTCTGAATCGTATTCTTTGTCTTCTTTGTCTTCTCGCGCTCTCGCCGCCGCTCTTCGTTTTTCCTCTCCTCTTCTTCTGATACTAAAACTCTTCGCTTCAACAGTTCGCACCGGTCGTTTCTATCGTCCGCGGCGAATAAAATCGTCACAACACTCGCTCTTCTTCTCTCCTCACTCGTTTTGATATTCTCTCGCAATGCTGTTCGAATGCGTCGCGCTCTCGCGTCGATCCCCGCGCAGTCTTTCCTCCGATTGCCGTTGAGTATCACGACGAGATTTTCAGCGCTCGGAACTCCATTCGTCGTCGTTTGTGCCGAAGAAAAAGAAGACAAAGAAGCGAACACGCAACAGAAAACGACGACGAGGAAGCAAAAGAGTTTGAAGGAGAGGAGACGAAGTTTAAAAGTCGCATTCGTCGTCGTCATCGCAACAAAGCGAGAGAGAATGTTTGAAGCAAATTTGCTCAACTTTTTCCCCAGATAACGACCTCTCACTCAACGCTCTTTGCATTATTAAACGCGAGCAAAACGTATGCGTTCATCAATACTCTATACACTCTCCGACGATGATGATGATGATATGTTGTGATGGTGATATTGCCGTCGTCGATTGTGATGATGATGATGATGATGAGATAACCCCGTCTGCATTCTTGCGACGCATCGAAACGCCGTGCGCGTACACCGCGATGCGATGCGAGTTTATGAATAACAACGACGAGAATGTTATCGTCGCGATAGAAAGAATCGATTTCCACGCGAAGAGAGTATTCGCGAGTTTGAGCGAGGAGAAACGAACCGGGTGTCCGTTCGAAAACGATTGGCAAAAGTGCAGAAACGCGTTGGAAAAGGTGACGAGGACTGCTTTTCTCAAACGCAGCGCTTTTGTTAAGAAAGGGAGGTACATGGCGACGATTGCAATCGAAGACGATCGAGACGAAAAGAAAATGAACGTGCACGCGTTATTGACGCCGTTATTGACGCGTAAAGAGAAAAAAGGAGACAAAGAGATGGCGCTCGACTACTATGCGTTACTTCGAGGCGCGCCGAGAGAGCGACCGCACGCGAAGCACACGGAGTGGGTGAAAAAGAGGGAAGGGTTAGAGATTGAGAGGAATGAATGGAACGCGAGAGAAGACGACGTGGAAGAAAAACAGATCAACGGAGAAACGAGGCGGAAGAGGACGTTTGTGGAGTGCGTGTTGAGTAAACGAACGGGAAGCGGTAGCGCTCTTCAGGAGGAGGATTTTCAGATTTGCGAAGGATTGACGACAAACGTGTTCGTATTAAAACGGGATGATGCGCATTCGAACGGCAGCAGCAGCGGTGGTTTGATACTTCAAACGGCACCAGACGCGGATGTGTTACTCGGCGTCGCTCGTCGTGCCATCTTGGACGCTTTTCCTTCTTCGAAAAACGATTCCGAAGAAGACGAGAATTGCAATTTCGACGCCTCCCGACGCGACGCAAAAATCCGCCTCTCCTTGACCCATCCTCTCTGGTCCGAACGCGAGACGTGGATCGCCTTATTCACCGTCAACTGCGTCGTCGGCGCGAAACTCTACCACGGCATCGTCAACTCGTACACAGGAGAGGAGGTGAACTTTCCACCTCTTCCAATCATCAAAGAATCCGGAGTTGAAGGACGAGACAAAGGACTCTCTTTCCTCTTCCGAACCGCTTTCTCTTCTTCCTCTCAAAAGTCGTCGTTCCCGTTCGACCTGTTCGAATAAATGATAAATAAACGCATAGAAATAGAGAGTACCTGTAGTATAGTTTAAATATATAGTAGTGTTTATTATAAAACGCGCATTATGAATACTGGAGTTGTCGTTTTAATAAAGCGACGTATTTTAGTATGAAAACTCTCATCCTCGTACAAGGAGAGAAAGAAAAAGGACAAGGAATGAACAAAGGAGAGGAAAAGGACAAAAAAGGCAAAAAAATTCAAAATTCATAAAATTCAAAAAAACATTCGCGAGTTATAAAAACCGAGAAAAGCTCTGCCATTTTCGGGCTTTTTCACCACACAAAGAACAACACGTTGGGGAGAAGAAGACGCATTCATTGCGCGCGCATACTAACAACAATGTCACCTTTGACACCGTTTTTAGCGAAGAAGAAGGAGAAGAAATTGCGCGTGCCCTCTGACAATACTAATAATAATAATAGTACTAAAAAAGGATGTTCGAAGTGTCGGTACGCGATTCGAGGATGCCGACGATGCGTTGAAAATTTTATCACGTACAGCGAAGAGAAGAAGAAGAAATTTAAAAAGTTAGAGACGATTCAGACGACGACAAAACAGAAGGAGAAGAAGAGAAAGGCTTGGATCGCGTCCTCGTCTGAAAAGAAGAAGAAGTTAAAGAAGACGGAGGAGGAGGAAAAGGAGACGAAAAAGACGAAGAAGAAGAGAGAGACTTTAAAACCGAGGACGACTTCGCCCCCAAAATCATCAGCATCATCACTATTGAAGGATGAGAGGAAGAAAAACGACGACGACGAGAAAAAAGATGACTTTGATGAGGAAAAACAGAAGAAGACTCCTGAAACGACTACCTTTGCGACGAGAGCAGCGGATGATGAGACGCGAACGACGCTGCCGGTGGAAATGCAATCACCGATCATCGGTCGACGCGAATACGTAGACGAGGAGGATACTAATACTAAAGAGGAAGAAGAAGGAGAAGAAGAAGAACCGCCGTCGACGTTGAAGAGAGCGTTGCACAAATCGCTCTTCTTCTTTGACCAACAGGCGGAGGAGGAAGAGAAGGAAGTCGCGAGAACGCCTTTGAAACCGGTGCAACCTTCATCGCTCGTCGTAAAAGTCGCGGAGAGAAAGCAACTTTTGGCGGTGTCTCCTGGAACGCTCCGGACTGCAAATGAAAGCGTGTGGTGGGAGACGGAAAAGGAAGAAGAGGAGGAGGAAAACCCGGAGCAGATGAAACACAGACTGCGTCGAGAGGCTTTAGATCAAAGAGAGAAAGAGGAGAGTCGAGACGCTCGAGAAAAATACAAAAACGCAGAGGCGTTTGAAACGACGAAATCGAAGTTATCCTTCGACTGCGAAGACCCAAGTTACGATTTCTTATCCGCGGTCCCGGAGTACAACAACGATCCGTTTCAAACCGTTCTGAGTCGTTTGCACGACACGTCGCCGTCGAAACACGCGCCGACACCGCCACCACCGGTCGTCCTCGCCCTCGGAGGAAAAGGAGGAGGAGGAGAGGAGGAGACGAAAAAAAGAGACGCGCTGTTCCAGCTTCGTACGTTAACTACTCTAACGAACAAACAACAACAACAACAACAACAACAACAACAACAACACATCATTAGCAGAGAACAAACACTCGCCGTCTTGATGCAGCAGCGACAGTTGACGGAGCAGAGAGGAGAGTATTTAGCAAACACAGGAGGAGGAGGAGGAGCTCCCTATTACTATTAGCCAGTTGTTTTTGAATGAAACACATTTTTCATCGAAAGAAATTTTTCTGTTTTTCGTCTTCTTTTTCATCAAGAATTTTGGTTTCGGGTTTTACTCGCGTAGGAGAGACAACTTTTGCTTTTCACGCGAACTTCACTAATTCATTACACACATTCATTACACACAACACATATATTGTTGTTTGAAAGATGGCACCGACGAAGAAGGGTACGTTCTTGTTTCGTTACACAGATATATACACAGATTCGGAATCTGCTTGGACATGCGCGCGGAAAACTTCGCGTCGTCCTTTTTTTTGTCTCCTTCGTAAGCGCGTAGTACGTTTGGGACTTGTTCGTCGTTCTCGAAAATTGCGGGCTCTGCGCAATCGATTTAGGCGCTGAAAAACCTCTCGCGACCGTTCAATGAGACCAACGACTGACGGATATCCTTTAACTTTAATTCATTCAACAGACGAAAAAGTGAGCAAAGCGGCCAAAGCAGCCAAGTACGTGAAGAAGGGCGCGAAAGGGAAGCTTCTCAAGAAGCGATTTTCGCCAACTTTTCACCGACCGAGAACGTTGAAAAATGCGCGCGCGCCGAAGTACCCGAGAGTTTCGGTACCGCCGCCGCAAAAGCTCGATCAATTCCAGGTACGCAACAGTTGTTTCACGCGATGGTAGCGTTAGAATCAGGAGGGAGGAATCGCGAAAGGGTGAACCAGACTGGTTTACGACGCGCATTTTTCGATGGGGCTTTCGCACTCTCAGTTTGTACTGAACGAAGGCTCCTCCTCGTTTACTTTCTCTCTCGGAGCGAGCCGCCAACCAACTTTCCGCTCTCGCTTTCGATCTGAACTAACCCATCGTTCTCTTCTCTCTCTCTCTCTTTCGTAAACAGGTGTTGAAGTTTCCGTTGACGACTGAATCCGCAAACCAAAAAATCGAAGAGAACAACACGTTGGTCTTCATCGTCGACGCCAGAGCGACGAAGGTCCAAATCAAAGCGGCTGTGAACAGAATGTACGACATCAAGTGTGAGAAGGTGAACACGTTGATTCGTCCGGACGGCCAAAAGAAGGCGTACGTTCGCTTGACTGCGGACTACGACGCTTTGGACGTTGCGAACAAGATTGGCATCATCTAATCATCATCATCTCTTTGATGCGAGAGAGAGTAATTTTTTAGTCAGGCGGGTGTGCGAGAGATTTACGTAAATAGAAACCTATTATAGCTTTGTGTGATGAGCGCGTCGAGAGTGAAGACTGCGCTTCTAATTTAGTCTGAGGAGGTCCTTGTTCGGTTAGAACTTAAAATCGTTGTGTAATATTGATATTTAATGTGATCGAAACATAAGTAAAAACCAACAACACGAACAAAAACTTTTGTTAGTATTTTTCACATCTTCAGCAGAAGAATTAATAATTTTTTGCCTCGACGAGGAAAAAAATCTCGAAACCACCAAAATACGCGAAGGAGAGTATTATTTTGACGCGCTAATATGCCACCGTAGCTTTCTCCGGAGTATGTCGCATCCGCATCGGCAGCATCCGCAACTCACGGTTTTTCCTGCGATACAAACGTCTCTCGTCGTTTCGAAGAAGAACAAAATTCGCGCGGGCGTCGCTCTTCCCCATCTGAACACCAACACTATCGGTTTGACACAACGAGAAGAGGAGGAAAAAGAAAACTCACCGAACACGCAGTCGCTGTTGCTGGGGGCGTTTGCTGCGGTCGAACATAAGGATGACGAGGACGAGGACGTCGACGATTTCCTCAAGAATAAGTACGATGAGGAGGAGGAGGAGGAAGAGGAGGATACGACCGGATGCTTCGCGTCGCTCGGAAACTTGGAGGAGGAGGAGGAGGAGTACGAGGCAAGAGGAGGAGAGAAAGAGTCGTCTTTCTTACAGTTTTTGAAAACGAGCGGTTTTGGAAACGTCAGTCCAATCGCACCTCCTCTAGATGACAGGTATAACAACTACGACGCGAAGACTACGCACACGACGTGGTCGTCGGAATCGAACGACGAGTTTGGGTTTCCTATATCGTTGGCCGCGTCGGAGGCGATGACGAGAGAAAGTTCGATGAACGATTTTTCGCATCTGTTTGGCGATTACGAAAAGACACACAAAGACGTGCTGGATGCCATCGAAAAGGAGCGAAGTGCAATGGACCAAATGCAATTGATTTTGACGCAACCACCGCAACCACCGCCACAACCAACGTTAGTGCGAACCGTGAACGATGGAATATCGGCGCCGCCCGCGATGCCGCCGCAGATGGAAAATGTCGTCATGAAAAGAAGACCAGGTCGGCCGAGGAAATTATTTCCTTCGATAAAGAAAAGCAACACACAAAAGAAGAGAAAGAAGAGTAACAAGGACGACGAGGACGGTGAAGTTCTCATTGAAACTCGAGAGGGAAATCTTTCACCGGATTTGGTCGTTCAACTTCTGGCATCGAGGAACCGCGAATCTTCGTTAAACGCCGTAAACGCCGTTGGTAATAATGACAGCAGTAAAAACAACAACAAAAGTGTTTCAAGAGAATCGAAAAAGTCTGCTCGTTCAACGAGTAAGTTTCGAGGCGTCACGCATCACTGCCGAACCGGACGGTGGGAAGCGCACATCTGGCAAGATGGGAAACAAATTTACCTCGGCGGTTTCGACGGCGAAGAACAGGCGGCGCTTGCTTACGATATTGCAGCGGTCAAATGTAGAGGAATTTCTGCGATTACGAATTTTGATAGATCGAATTATTCTCGAGAACTCGCGAGTTTGCAGCAGGTGAACGAAAGAGAGCTCATACTTTCTCTTCGTCGCCAATCGAAAGGCCCCGGTGGAGTGACGAAAAAATCTTCCAGCAAGTTCCGAGGAGTTACCAAACATCAAAAAGGAAAATGGGAAGCACGAATCGGTCAATTAGTCGGTAAGAAATACAAATATCTCGGTCTGCACGAAACTGAGGATGCCGCTGCCATGGTATACGACGAAGAAGCCGTTCGTTTGAAAGGTTTTGACGCTGTGACAAATTTCGATATTAGCGAGTACGCGGACGTGTTAGCCGAGCACCATACGAATAAGATGAAAGAAGCTGTCGCTTTGAAAGAGAAGTACGCGGCCAGATGTACCGCAGTAAACGTACCTATGGGGTCGTTAAACCCTTCTCCTCACGAACTTCCAAACATCACCGAGCGAAGAGTGACGACAAGATCATCTGCAGCTGCCACGAATACGGCACAAAAACGAAGGACGACGACGACGACGATCGCGAGCAACGCGAAGAAACAAAGAGAGTTCGTACCGCACGTGCTTGGTCCTGCGGCGGCGACAACGCCAAGTACAAACGCTTTAAACGCGGTGAAGTTCTTTTTCAACAACAGTAAACCACAAACACGGGAAGAAAAAGAAGATGAAGATGAAGATGAAAAATATAATCAGGATGAAGAAGTCGACGAAGAAGACGCTTTCGAATACGGGACGACGGATAATATGCATCAAAGCCGAGATATGTGATTATGTTATACCAATATATTAAATACTTTTAAAGCTTACGTTGCAACGCAAGCGCACACGCTTACTCCTCTTTCACATCTCCCTTCGCTGCGCGCCCCGTAATATCTCTCTCGCCCCTCCTCTTTTCTCGCTCTCGCTTTTTCTCTCCCTCTCTCTCTCTCTTTCTAATATAATATACCCTCATCTCTCCCCGTCTCTCTCTTTCTCTCTCTCTCTCTCTCTCTTTCACGCGCGCGTTAAAATATATATATGTATGTGCTCTTTTTCTTCAGTGTTTTATGATATATTTAGTTGCCCGCTTTTTGCTTAGCTAATCTCGCGAGAGTCTTGAAAGACTCGACTTGGACCAAAACCAACGGCGAGAACAACACCAAGCACACGGCAATCAACTTGCCGCTGCCGCCTTCCTTGGCAGCCGCCGGGGCCGGCGCCGCTTTCGCGGCTGGCGCGGCCTTTTCCTTACCAGCGCCCGGGGACGGCAACGACGGCAAGGAGAACGACGGCAAGGAAAAACCGCCGCCACTTTCCTTCGACGCCGCGGCTTCCTTCTTCGCCTTCTTACCGCCTTTGGCTAAACTCTTCGTCTTTGGCGCTTGTTGGACGATCGCTCTTTTCTGGGTGTACTCCGCCAACAACGCATCCGCGGCAGCTTTGGAATCACCTGCGGCGAATTGGGCGATTTCAGACGCCGCAAACGCCGGTTGCGCGAGCATGGACACGGACAACACGGTCGCGACGGCGGCTTGTTGCAAGGAAGAAGAAGATCTCTTTTCTGTCTCCTCCTTTTGGGCCGAGCATCGGAGGATGGATTTTGAGGAGGATTTCACCTTCTTGGTTTTGTTAACGACAACTTTTTGCGTCGTGCCGACGATGGAAGATTGCGCGACAGAAAACATTAGGTTTTGCTTTAGTTAGTTTGTGATACTTTTTAAATCGAAGAACAACGGGGTGCTGTTGCTGCTTTTATATGAAGATAGATATTGTAAACCCAAATCAAGTGATGGAAAAATTGGATTATCTTCCCTGCGGATAACCTTCTTATATCAAAAAATCAAAGGGCAAAGGGCGAAAAACACACCAAAAATATCACTCGTGAAGGGTTTAAGGATCAAAATCATTTCCATTGCTTTTTTGTTTTACGAAATTTTTCAAATAAAAAATACACACATTTATTGATCGAACAACAACTACTACTACTTCAGAGGCGACGGCTGCTTGTTGCTCTTGCCGCCAGTGCTCTTGTTGACCACTGGGGGCGTCCCGCTGAACGCGTTTCCGTCGAAGTGTTCATTTTTCATGGACTCTAAGCTGGCGACGATGTCCACGAACTTTGGACGTTCTTTACTATTTTCTTTCCAACAGTTTTTCATCAACGTTTCCCAACCGTCGCAGGGAGGGTCGATATCGACCGTGACTTGCGCGTCCTTAGTCGCCGCGCGATACGGTCCCGTTCGAGGCGATAACGCGTCATCGCCAGGGACGGTTGGACGAAGTTGGTGCATCATGAGTCCGCCGTACAAGGCATACTCGTCTAAACCGTAGTGCGGTAATTGAGACGTCCAGAGCTCCCACATGACGATGGCGAACGAATACACGTCTGCGCTTTCGGTCACTTTATCTGGACTGCGCAAGACTTCTGGCGCGGTCCAAGGCAACGTGCCTCGTCGAGAGTTGACGCCTGATACGAACGAGGCTTGCGAACGACGTCGTTTGGATAAACCAAAATCGCACACTTTACACACTAATCGTCGACCTCTCACCGCGGCTAACACGTTGTCGGATTTTAAATCGAAATGGACGAACCGTTTCGCGTGCAAGTACTCCATTCCTCTCGCGACGTCTAAGCAGAGCTGCAGACGCGTTTTGGCGTCTAAGCGAGAACGAGTGGCGGTTGAAGCGGCAACTTTCGCGAGTAATTCAGCCTGTAAAGCTACGTCACCGTTTGCTTTCTTAACGGCGTCTTGTCTCGCCGCCTCGCGATCTTTCGCGCGTTCGCGCTCTTTCGCCAAGACTCTTTGTAACGATCCTCCGCTCAGAAATTCTTCGACGATACCTGGACGATCGCCATCGGTCACGACACCGAAAATGGAGACGACGTTTGGATGGCTTAAAGTCGCCAACGTCTCAGCCTCGCGCAAGAAGTGTTCGTGTTGTTCTTCCTTTTCTTTTCTTTTCTTCTCTTTGTGCATGTTGTCCATATCGTCCATGTTTTTCTTCGCGTTATTTCGGCGACGGGATTTATCATCCTTAAAATCGTCGTCATCAGCAGCATCGTCATCATTATCAGCGTCATCATCGCCGCTATTACTATTGCTAATAAACTCTTCGTCTTCAAAGATGTTATCTAACCCGTCGCGACCGTGACGTTTTGGAGAACCAGGGGGCGAAAATACAAACTCGCGATTGATAAATTTCACCGCAACCTCCGCGCCTCGCCATACCGCTGCATAGACTTCACCGAACGCACCACCGCCTAAGCGCGCGCCTAAGGTAAGGTCTGATCTCGGAATAATTTGCAATCCTCCGTGACTTCTGGGCGACTTTGAAGGTTCGATGCTTAGAGACGGCGACCCGTTCCTCGTTTGAGTTTCGTCGATTGCGCCGTTGCTGGCATCTTCAAACGGCGTCGTCGTCGTCCTCGTTGCTACTGTTGTCGTCGCGTTATTGTTCTCTGCTACTTGTTGTTGTTGTTGTTGTTGTTGTTCTCCTTGTTGTTGTTTATTGCTATTTTCATCTCTGTTCGCGTCCAGTTCCATCGCAGTGCGATTATTCGACCCGTACATGTTCGTCGCCTTCTCGACGACGTATATTTTCAACTTCTTTCTCGAATCAACCGCGTGTACCGTCTCCCATTCCTCCATCATCGTCTCCACGTCGTCGTCGTTCTTCACCGATATGACGTGATCGCCATCCGGATACAAAATCTGCACGTTGTTCCTCTTCGTCGGCTCTTCTTCTTCGACAATCTTCGTCTTCATTTCCTCGAACGTCGCGTTTCGCATCAAGGACACGATCCTCGTCTCGCCCCCTAAATACTCTTTCCCGGTGCCCCGATCGACTAAGAATCCGCCACTAAACACCATCGCTTTTATCTTCACTGTCCTGTCCACTTGCTGTTGTTTGTTTTTCTTCTTCGTGCTCGTCACCACGTCTGCTTCCGTATCTGACGTGCTCGGCGTCGCCGCGCTCCCGACCGCGCTCCCCGCCGTGCTCGTCTGTGGTTGGTTTTGGAGCATAGAATTCAACTCTCCTCCCGAGCCTCTTCGACTCCCCCCGCCGATATTGATGGCTAACAGCGCGTGACTGGCGTCTAATATCTTATCGTCCAGATCGATATCGTAGGAGAGGTTCTCGATTTCTCGCGAGTTTGTTCGTCGGTGGGATCCTCGCGACCGCAAGGAGTCCTCGGTTAAATTCATCCGTCGGTCCTCGGGGAGTTTTCCTTTGACGCCGTCTAACACGTTCATATTTTTCTTCGATATTCCAGAGTTGGAGGTACCGGAGTCTCTGTTGATGGTCGAGTTCGAGCTCATCTCTATCTCTTTGTTGTCTTCTTCGTCTTCTTAGATGCCAGGAGGAGAGAAGAGAGAGAACAACAGAGACGCGAGAGCGCGTTGAATGCGCTCTGAGGGTGGTGCGTATCAATAATAATGAAAATTAATTAACTAAAGAGGAAGGCGGAAAGAAGGAAAAAAGAGAGTCTCAGAGAGGGCGTGTGCCGCCAATGTATCTGCCCAAAGTGCCTTAGAAAGAGAGATTTAGGAGCAAAAAGGAAGTGAAAACTGTCGTATAAATTTGAAATAATAATAATAATAATACTCGGAGAAAGAATACGCGAGTACTCGCAACCTAATAAATAATAATTACCTTTTCGCGTTTTGCGCGAGAGATGAAACGCTCCCGGCAATCTTCTGAACGCGATCTTCGCTCATTGTGACTCTCGCTTCGACTAACGCTAAGGTTTGGGTCAACACGTCGAGTTGACCGACGGCGCGTCGTAAGGTTTGGGCGAGTTCCGCGTATTCCGAAGCCGACGAGAAAGAAGAAGAAGGTTGGATTTTTTGCGCCGTCGTCGTTACAGGTGTCCCATCGAAAGGAGGTGGTCTGGTGGTGGTGATTTTGGTGGTAGGCGTCGGCGGCGGTGGTGGTGGTGGGCGTCTCCTTCTCGTGTACGTTTTGTTCTCTTCGCGTTCTTCTTCGTTTTCTACTTGGTATTTTTTGTCGTGCATTTGTTTTTCCGTGAGCACGACGTTTTCGAACGAGCGGTTAAACCCGCTTTTCCAAAGCGTGACGATACCGTCGCTACCACCGCACGCAAATGTGCTTCCATCTGCAGTAAACGCCGCGCAATTTACAGAACCCTCGTGCGCTTTGAGCGTCCACGCGCAGCGTTGGTCTCGAAAATCCCAAATTTTCGTCGAGCCGTCCGCGGAGGTCGTCGCCAGAAAGTCTCCAGCCGGGTGCCACTGCACGTCCGTTATCGCATCTCGATGTGAATAGACGTACGAATCGATCGTAGATTCGAATATTTTGCGTCGCGAACGCGTGTCGTATACTCTTAAACCACCATTAGAGTCGCCGACGGCAATGGAAGTTCCAGCCGATGGCCTCAGAGCGACGCACCGCGGCGTCGAAGAAGAAACGTCGTGATTACCCTCCCCTTTCCTTCGATCAATTTCAACGCCTCCAGCGCATACGTCCCATAATCGCCACGTTTTATCGTCCGAGACCGAACACGCGATCGTTCCATCGCTCGTAATCACCGCTTGCCGAATCCAATTGGAATGTCCTTTCAAAGAGAGTTTGAACTTTGGCGAAACCGACGGGTTGGACGCGTCCCACAGTTTGCACAATTTATCGTCCGAGGCGGATAATAAAAGCCGGTCGCTATCGCTGTATTGCAACGAACGAATCGCACCCGAGTGTGCCGATCTCAAAACCACCGACTTTCCTTCCCTGTTGTGTTTGAAGAGGAATAAGAGATGAGAGACGTTTTGTGAGCATAAATTTGCCTCTTCGCGTGTCCGGTCAACAAACAACAACACGAACAGAAAAAAAAATACGACAAGAAGAGAAAGAAACGAACGAAAACATACGCGGTCGCTTTCCAAACCCGTATAGATCGATCTAAACCCGCGCTGGCGACTCTCCCGCCTTCGCCTTCTCTCTCCGTGTGCGCTAACGCGAGCACGTCTCTCTCGTGCCCGAGAAATCGCACCGGTCTTTTCCTATTCTTTATTAAAGCATAAGCTCCTTGTCCTCCTCCTGATCCTCCAAGTCCTCCGACGTGCCAGAACATAATCGACCCGTCTCCCGTGCTTGCGGAAAAAATATACCGCTTGCTCTGCGGGGCGAACGCGAGAGAAGTTATCGCGTTGTTTCGGTGTCCTCCTTTTAACGATTGGAGCAAGTACGGGTCGTCTGCGGATCCTCCCGATCCTCCTCCTCCCATCGTGTGAAAAGAAGACAAAGAAGAGACTGTCATATTCTCAAGCAATGCGCGCGCGCGAGTAAAGTTTTTCTCTCTTCTTTTGCTTCTTTAAACAACACAACGACTACACAACAACGACCTGACAACTCTTTTTTTGTTTTTTTTGTTGCGATCGCGTATTTTTCTGTTGACCAACCACCTCACAGAACAGAAGAGCAGAACCACTGCAGAGAAAACACAAAAAATTCAAAAAAAACAAAATTTTGTTGTTAAGCGAGAGATATTTCCCGCATCATCATCATCATCATCAAACGTAGCAGCAGCAGGAGCGGCAAAACGAGGGGAAGAGAAAGAGAGAGAAATCTATTATCTCTGTTTCGTTATTAGTATTAGATCGCACACCACCAACAACCACCAGAGACAACAAGCGCTGACTACTCAACGACAACAAATTAACAACAAAACTTGAAAATCATCACATCCAAAAATGTTTTCGAAGCGAGGAGGCCAACAATCGACGTCTTCGTCAGAGGATTTACTCCGAACGCAAATTCGCGCGCAGGCGAGAGAAATAGCATCCCTGCAGAGAGGTTTAGTCGAACTGAGAAGAGAAAACGCGAAATTATCGGACATGGATAAGAGGCCTCTGATGGAGAAATTTAAAGACAACGTGAAGCAACTCGGGAGAGACACCGAGTGGTTCAAATTGACAAAAATCGACGAGGAAATCACGGTGAACACGTATCGTTCAAAAACGGACGCGAAATTTAACCTGATTAAACAACCAGCGACGGTTTCCGCGACGTTTCCGGAGTTACAGAACGCGAAGATAACGTTGGAAACGTCCTCGGCGTTACCCGTGAGAGTAGAGTTGAATTCGCAACCGTTCAGAAGGGAAATTTTATCGGTAAAGGCGAAATTTGATTTGGAACGACTGTTCAATTTGAACAACGGTCCGACGCTGGTCGTGCAACCGACGCCGTCGGCGTTTAAATTGAATCGAGAAACAAAATGGAATCCGACGTTAGAAAAAGAGATGGAAATAGACAACGTGCACGTTGTTGGGAAATATACTATTGTGAACGATTCGGTGTCGTTAGATCACGTGGACTTTGAGGCGACGACGACGCATAAAGACTACGGACAGTTTCGGTTGAAGAAAGTATCGCACCACACGATGACGGAAGAGACGAAAGATGTGGACGCGGACGGGTATTGGCAGCTGAAATGGAAGATGATGGGGAAACATGGAATCACGTTGACCGGAGACGCGACGACAAAGGATGGTGGGGAAGTTGAAGCGAGAGTGAAGAAGCACTTTTCGAAGAAAATCCACGCTTCGGTGGGAGGAAAAGCCATGGCTCAAGAAATAGACGCGACGATTGGGTATCAGTTTATCGACGAATTAGCGGGTTGGGAGGTTATCGCTAAGAGTGTAGCGACGAGAGATGGCGTGCAGAACCCAGAGTTTCTATTAAACCACGCCTGGGAGTTCAAGGCTGAAAATGTTTGATACGCTTTTGCTCTCGCGCAGTGATGCCAAAAAGTTTATATTTATTCTTTTACCTTTACTAAAGCAAGCGCTCTACGATTTAAATAATACGTGTGTATGTGATGTGAATTGCAGCTGTTGTTACAAAATGACGACGAGTGTGATACCACGATTTCTGGTGGGTATCGCTGTCGTCGTTGTTCCTCCTCAACCTCCTCAATCTAATACGATTGCTTCCTGGCTGTCGTTACTTTGTTGCGCGACGCGTTTCTTTTTCGCGCTGTTTCTGTTATTCACAGGCGACGCGGCGCGCTTTCTATTTGCGGATGATGGTTTCGCTCGGAATAAAGACGGTGGCGATGGTGATTGTTGCGATTCTATTAGATCCAAATCAATCACGTTGTCTTTCGTCGCGGCTTCTATCCTTCTCTTCGCTTCCGCCGCTTCGCGTTCTCTCTTTGCTCGCCTTTCTGCTCTAAGCTTACCGGCGTTCGGATTCGGTTTCTCCCCTGACGATGCTAAATCAATCACGACTGCTTCGCCAGGTTTTTCGTTGTTCTTGTTATTGTCGTTATTCCTCATTTGCGGTTGTTCATGTCGCCCTTTCTCGCGAAAATCTTCCAAGGATGCTTTTATCGCCGCGTCTTTATCTCGCTGGTACTTTGCTTCCAAATCGCGAATTTTCTTCATCGCTCCAAACGCGTCGTTAATTCTGCCTAGCCTTTTCTGCTTATCTTCCCTTTGTTTTATTCGTTCTTCTTCTAGTGCTTGCCGTCTGCGTGCTTCTTCTACCCGTTGCTGCTCTCGCTGACGTTGACGCCCAGGTGCGTGGTCCATGATACCAAACATCATACCTAGAATATCTAAAGGATTATGGCCATGTTCCGCAGGGATGTCGTCCTCCATACCGTGTGCTCTGCCACCCGCGCGGGCGTTCTTTTTCTTCTGCGGCTTATTTCTGCTTTTCTTTAACGCAACGAGTGACTTTTGAACGTCCTTCTTAGTAAGGTTCAAATCTTTCAACTCCTTCTCCAACGCGTCCAACACTTCCGTCACGAACTTTTCCTCCTTGAGCTCGAAATAAGACGTCAAATCCCTCAATCTTCTCAGTCGTTGCGACTCGTCAAACGCTGCGGGACTTCCATACGTTCCTGGAGGATGACCTCTGTTGTTTACCGTCGACTTGTTCTTCTGCGCCCACTTTGTGACTTGCTTCCCTAACTCGCACCCGCCGATGTGCGCGTGCGCGTCCCTACCGCAATCCGCCAAACAATACGCGCAAAACCCAGCCTGACATCTCGCACATCTTAAGGCAAAACATCCGTCAAAATCTACGAACGCTTGTTCGCACCTCGGGCAACTCAACGTCAAAACTTTCTCAATCACGTGTTCCTTCGCCAACCGTAACTTCTCCTCCGCCGAACTCGTCTCCATCGCCCTTTTTTTCTCCCTCGCCAACCGCTCCTCGAAGTCTTTCTCCACTTGCTCTACGATCCGTTTCTCTTTCAGCGCTAATTTTTGCCTATTGTATTCGTTAAATGTTTCCGCCTCGCAGAACCGAGCAACGTCGCGATCGTCAAACGCTTTCGCCGGGCACCGTTGCTCCTTCGGCACCGCCTCGGAGAACATCGGACACATGATGTTCCCGTTTCGTTTTTCTCGCTCCCTGTTGTGTCGTTTCCGAGAGGAAGAGAGCAGGAGAAGGAAAAGCAGAGTTTTAGGCTCGTCAGTTTATGCGCGACGATACGAAAGTTCGCGCAAAGAGCGAAGAAGAAGAAGAAGAAGGCTGCAAATGTGAGCACGCGAAAAAGATCTTTTTTTAAAACGACAGTCGAACAAAAAAAGGAGAAGAGGAGACACCCGTTGATGATGGATGAGAACAACGCGCTTTCGTTCTCTCTCTCTCTCTCTTCTAAACGTTTTCCACACATAATGAATCATAAAAAAATGAAAAGAACTTACCCGGCGCCTTTCGCGGTTTCCACTTTCACGTGCTCGTTGAAGCATTCCGCGCACGTCACGTGTCCACTCGCGCATTCAATCACCTCGCAATCCCCCAACTCGGTCTCGTCGGAATAGCAAACGCAACACCGCATTCTTTCTTCTTTTCTTTGGATTCTTCTATTTTTGCGATTTTGAGAGATTGAAACAAACCTCTCTTCTCTCTCTCTATCTATCTATCTCGCGTTTCGCGTCTCTTTCGATGGAGAGATGAAACTGAAAAGAGAGAGAGAGAGAGAAGATGTTTCTTCTTCTTCGGTAAAATTGTCAGAATTTTTATGACGCGACAACACAGAAGAGAGAAAAACAAAATCACCTAAAAATACTTGATTGTAATAATCACAACGCGCAATATAAATAATTTTCACACACAACAACGTATACTACTAAGTCTGCTCTCAGGTGTACGTACTATTATAAGCGAATTTTAGGACCTTTTGGACCTCCATTTCCTTTTTTACCGCCTCCTTTCTTCTTCTTATCTTTGGTAAAAGTAGGGACCGCCGCGGGACCTTCTCCGGGAATCCATTCGCCGCCCATAACGAATTCCCTTCGTTCTTGTTGACCTTTTTTCATAAACTTTTTACCACCACCACCACCGCCGCTTTTATTATTCTTCGTAGTATTTCCTTCATCTTCTTCTGATCCATCTTCCACTTCTAAAACTTCTCTCGCTTTTTCTCTTTTATTTCGTCGAGAGATGTCGGCGTCGGGCAACGCGTATTCGAAGGCTTCGGAGAAGAGCGCGGTGCACCCAGCCCCTGTGCTCGCGCTGGCCAACTTCAAAACGTTACTCGAGCGTTTGATGAATTTCAACTCTCGTTCGAGCAGGAACATTCTTTTGCAAAGTTCTTCGGTTCGAACCATATCGGTTTTGTTTAAAACGACGTGAACTGGAACTTTACCGTATTTGGAGAGGTAGGAGAGCATCTCGCGATCGGATTTTTTCGGTCCGTGTCGAGAATCGATGACGACGAATATGCATTTCAGATTCGGTCTCGTGGTTAAGTACTCGTCCATTAAGCGATTCCAGGTTTCTACCATGCTTTCATCGGCAAAAGCAAAGCCGTATCCAGGTAAATCGACCACCCGTAAACGCGAATCGATGTCGTAAAAGTTTAAACTTTTCGTCTTCCCCGGCGTATCGCTCGACCTCGCCGCCGCCGATAAAGTAATAGCGTTAATCAAACTCGATTTACCGACATTTGAGCGCCCACAAAAAGCTACTTCGGGTACTTCCACGGTCACGTCCATCCCATTTTCGTCTTTTCTTTTCACTTCCGTGCTCGGCATTTCCTCGATCCTCTTCGAAGCGGCGGCGATGAATTTCGTATTCCTCTTCTTCGTCCTCCCGAGTAAATCTTTATGCGCCTCTGGGACGACGCCATACAACACGTATTTCCTTAACGTCGGGTTCACGTTCAATTCTGCCTGGCCACCTTCCGAAGCCGCTTTGCTCGCCCGATTTCTCAATATTCTCGCCCTCTTCCCCGCCTCCGATAACGACACGCACGCCTCCAACTCTTCGATCTGTTTCCGATGTTTATTCGTCACCGGTAACGCTCTAAATTTCCCTCTGTTGCTCATCCGATTGTCTTTATTATCCACGATTTCATCGATTAATCGTTCCATTTTTTGTAAGTCTATTTGCGATATCGTGCTTCGCAACGGAACTCCGGAATACTCATCCCCTTCTCCTTCTCCTTCTTTTTCTCCTTCTTCGCGTTCGCCGCTTCCACTTTCACCAGCACTCCTCTCCGCGCCGTCCCCGTTCTCGAAGAAATGAACGCTTTTAAAGTTTTCACCCTTCCGACCTTCTCTTTCCTCCTCGTCCACCGACGAATTAGAAGAAGAAGAAGTCTTTTCACCATCGTCAAAGAATCCCCTCCTCGCCGCCACCACGAATTGGTTCTGTTGTTGTTGCCGCCCAAGTCTTCTTCTCTCAAAAGAAGAAGAAGGAAAAAAGGTGGTCGTGAATCTCGCCAATAATAAACATTTATTATTATTATTACATCCACGCGAAGACGAATAAGACGACGACGACGTGCAAGCGAATCCGCTCACGCGTCTCGCGAGGATATTTTGCGCCATTTTTGAAGTTTTGGTTTGTGAGGAAAAATTCTTAAATTCTCAATTGTGTTTTTTTGTAAAAAACGAGACAAAAAGGAGATACATTTACCTATCTCACCTAAGCACGCATTTAGCGCGCAAACACGACACATACGAAAGAAAGAAAGAAAGAAAGAAAGAAAGAAAGACGGAAAGAATACAGAGTTTATTATTAGATTCCACGATATATATATATATAACATGCACGCGATGATGACACCACGCTTTTCATGCCAAGGAGCACACACACCGAGGAGGACGAGCTTTGTATCTTCGTTGGTGTTGTTAGGGGATGATGAACATTGGACGACGCGGAGTAATAACAGACGGGGTTCTATTAGTTCTCATCGGAGGAAAAGAAACAGAAAGAACGCCATTTCGAGCAGTAACAGCAGCAATAACAATAGCAGCAATAACGGCGAGGACGACGATAGAATAGTCAACGAGGAGGAAGAGCGATATAAAATGGAAACCAAATCCAGAGCAAACAAACTGAGAGCTAAAGTTATCAAACAATATCTCGGCGCGATGGGTGAAAAAACGAACGATTGCTTCGATAAAGAAGACTTAGTCGAACGGTTGACGCGAGCGTGGATGGCAAAGAGCCAAAACTCTGTGCGCGTGCCTTTGCGAAGAGTCGCCGGGGTACCCGGAAATCCGAGAGCCGGCTATTGTTTGGTCACGCTCAACGTAAAAACCGAGGACGAGGACGGTGAACGGTTTTGCGACTTTCTAATCGACAGCGGCGCGACCGTCGCGTTGGTATCGCCAGAGTTGAGGAAGATGATGGGGAAGTTTGCCGAGGACGGCGCCGCGTTGAAAGGGTTAGGGGCGATGGGGGAAACGATCCGGCAAAAAGTAGTCATCAAGAATCCTTCGTTAGGGGCGGTTGAAATACCAGAGTTGGACGCGGTGGTGACGGATTTACGAGCTACCGGGTTACCGCCCGTCGTCGGTGGACTTTTAGGTTTGGATTTTCTCAAGCGCTTTGAAGTTGAGTTTGATTTCGATAAGGAGATTATCGCGTTTCACCCAAAAGGGAGCGCGATTACGGGCGTGTGCGATGTGTCCGATTTAATTAAGATTCGATTGAAAACACACCAAACCGGGTTGCAATTGGCGCCTATATCTTTGAATAACTGCGCGCCATTTGACGCGATTATTGATATGGGCTCGTTGTTTTCCGTAATTAATTGGAAAGCGTCGGAAAGAGCTGGTGTGACGAAAGAATCGCCGGATTTGGACTCTAGCGGAATAATCTCAAATGACGTGACGGGAGCGCAAATGGGTCTGGCGATTGGTAAGTTTAATTTGAGAGTACTCGGCGAAGGAGGTAATTCTGATCTTGCTCACGATTTAGAATCGACGTACAAAGGCGCCGCGTGCGTTGGAGACTTACCTGCATTCGAAACGCTGGGCGCGAAGAACGAACCTTTCGCGACGATAGGTATGGACGTGATTGGAAGAAAGAGACTCGTTCTGGATATGTATAATCACAGAATCTACTTGAGTCCAGGCGAATGAATGATGAACGGCGTGCAATAACGTATAAATTATGGTTATGAAATAATACTTTAGAGAGAAAAACCTTCGCCTTTTTGCGGAATGCCTGGCGCGTCCGCTTCCAGACCGGCGAATAACTCGTCCCAAGTCTCGCCTCTTCTTCCTCTCGGCCCCATCTGCCGCTCGCCGTCCGTTTCTTTATTCGCGTTCGACGCGAATACTTCCGCCATCGGTTTGCCTGTATCTCGGTAATAGAGTTCAAACGTCGCGTTTTTCGCGTCATCTCTTTTTAAACACTCGACACACACCGCCGCGACGTCTTCTCTCGAAACGCGCCCGCTTACATCATCGCCTTGGTTCAATTCGCACGCCGACACTCCTCTCGGCGGATCTTCAGTCAATCCACCCGGTCTGACAATCGTATAAAAGTCGTCCTCTCGTTCGTAATACAAGGCGCGGACCGCGTCTTCGCCTTCGATTTTTGCACGCATGATACCTCCGAACAAGTTCAAGAATATGTACACCGGAGAGTACGGTTTACTCACCGCGCCCGACGTCACGACGACGTATCTCTTCACAGATTTCGAACTCAAACACGCTCTGGCTACTTTTATGCACCCATCTCTGTCGATTTCTTGAGGCGATCCCCCGTCTTTACTCGAACTCGCCGCGAAAATCACCGATTCCGCGCCGTCGATGGCGTTCGTAATCTCCGCCATGGACGAAGTCACCGAACACTGCTTAGTCGTCACTCTCCCTCTCGCCTCTTCTTTAATATCCGAAGTCAGAGATGGAAAACTCCCGTTCCGAGTTGCCGCGACGACGTCCCACCCGTTCTCAGCCGCGTATTTCACGCACCGTTTCCCCGTTTTCCCGTTCGCTCCAATCACCACAATTTGGCCTTCGCCTCCTTTTGCTAAGACAGCGTTCGCACCTCTCCTCCTCCGAGTTGAAGATGATGATGATGACGATGACGACGACGACATCTTTTTTCGACCAACAAAAACACCGTCATCAAAACGACCCACCCGCGCAGTAGCACAAAAAGAAGAACTCGCAGAAGAACTCGCAGTAGACGCAATCATCATTTGAGACAGACGACAAAGTTGTGAAAGAGAAGAAAAGGAGGGAAAGGAGAGCGTGTTTGATGTGCAAATAAAATGAGGAGGGCGAGTTTGTGTGAGATTTTTTTTGCACGGAAGAGTAGTTTTCAGCCACAAAAAGAAAGAAAAAAACTGAGCACCTCACAAAAAAGAAGCCCAAGAAGAAAGAGAAAGAGAGAGACTTAAAACGATGATGGTGATGATGATGATGATGAGAAGTACACCTTTGCTCCTCCTCCAATCGACATCATCATCAACGCGCAGTACTGATAAGTACGGAAAACCCTCATTTCGACGACGAGGAGGCGTTACTACCGAAGCCATGGCCGCCGGGACGACGACGACGATGGAAAATGATGACAAAATCGAAACGTCATCATCATCATCTTCGTCTCCCCAAAAACAACAAGAACAAAGCACGATTAACGTCTTCGTCGATGCCGCCGTTCGCTCGGGGCGAGGAAGAACAAACGAAGAAGAAGATGAGAAAAAAGTCACTTTGGAAGAGATTTTAGGCATCTCCAGTGGTGGACCTCCGCGGTTTTTCAGTCCACTCGTGGAAGAGGAGGAGGAGGAAGACGTCGTCGTGGAAAAGAAACGAGAAAAAAGAGAGAAGAAACCGTTGATGATTTACTTACCCGGATTAGACGGCACGGGATTCAGCGCATCTTCGCAATTCGCCACGTTATCGAAAGAGTTTGATTTGGTGTGCCTGAACATCCCGTCGAACGATCGTTCGGACGTGTTTGAAATCGTGGACATCGTGCGAGCGTTTATCGAACGAGCGAAGGAAGAACATCCGGAAAGGGAGGTGCAGTTGATCGGGGAGAGCATGGGAGGCGCGATGTCTTTGTTCGTGTGCTTGAAACACCCAGAGTTGGTGACGAGAGCGACGGTGGTGAATCCGGCGTCGTCGTTTGATAGGAGCGTGTGGCCGTCCGTCGGGCCTTTGTTGCCTCAGATTCCGGAAAATTTGTACGCCGGGTTGCCGTTTGCGCTTTCGCCGGTACTCATAGATCCCATTCGATTAGCGACGGAAGCCGTGGAACTTGGAAATTTGAGCGAAACTTTAGAAAAGATGACGGCGATGTTACCGGCGTTGGGATCGTTGGCGACCATTATTCCCAGAGATACGTTGAAACACCGTTTGCAAATATTAGCGGACGCGTGCGCGTACATCAACGAAAATGACGGCGAAAAGTTGAAGAACGCGCGAGTGCCAGTATTAGTCGTGGCGAGTACGAACGATTTGCTCATTCCTTCGAACGAAGAAGCGCCTCGATTGCAAAAACTCATGGGCACAAAAAAATGCAAGATAGAAATCTTAGAAGGCGCGTCGCACGCGGCGTTACAAGAGAAAGGCATGGATATCGTTCATTTGATGAAACGCCACGATTGGATCTCGAGGCCGGTGGAGGACGAGAATCGATTATCCAGAGACCCCACGTTCACGCCTCCGAGCGAGTCGCAAATTGAAAAGGCGCGAGACGGGTTACAGTTTTTGCGATCAGTGCACTCGCCGGTGTTCTTTTCGACCAGAGAACGCGACGGACAAGTCATCAACGGCTTGGACGCCGTGCCGACGTGGAGAGGCACCGGGAACCGTCCAGTTTTATTGGTCGGTAACCACCAAACGTTCGCGCCTGATTTAGGTTTTCTCGTGGATGAGTTTTTGAAACAAAAGAACGTGTGCGTCCGAGGACTTGCTCATCCGGTCGTCTCGAGAGATAATGGGAACGGCACGGGTGCCATGCAAACCGAAGATGACGACGAAGAGGAAAACCCGTTGGAGAAGCAACTCCGAGAGGCGACGAAAAATACGCCGTTTGCGCAATTCATGCCCGAATCGAAAGAAGAAAAGCGACGTCAACGTCGAGCCGGTGTCCCGAACGGAGGTCCGTTTGGTGGCGGTAACTTTTCTGATTTCGGCGCCGTCCCCGTTTCCGGGAAGAACTTTTACAAGCTTTTGAAGGCGAACGAAACCGTTTTACTCTTCCCTGGCGGCGTTCGAGAAGCGTTCAAACGTAAAAATGAAAAGTACCAGTTATTTTGGCCGTCGAAACCGGAGTTTGTGAAAATGGCGATTCGATTTAACGCTATTATTGTTCCGTTTGCGGCAGTTGGTGCGGAGGACTCGTTCGATATCGTCATGGACGCTGAAGATATGTTGTCTAACCCAATTCTCGGGGACCGCGTGAAAGCGCAAATGGAAAAAGTGCCGAAAGCGAGGCAGTTTGATTCTCGAGAAACCGAAGATAACATGAAACCAGAATCATTCGTGCAACCAGTGCTCGTACCGACTACACCGCAAAGGTTTTACTTTCGTTTCATGAAACCGATCGATACAAATGGGATGGACCGAAACGACGAGGAAGCAGTGAAAAGGATTTACGCCGAGACAAAGATGAGCGTAGAAGACGGCATCGAGTATCTCAAAGAACGACGCGAGAGCGACCCGTTCAAAGACGTCGCGCCGAGAGTCTTATACGAATCAGCCGCGAAAAAACAAGCGCCTACATTTGTGCCGTATTAGTTCGAATTATTGGAGATAGTGTTTAGAAACCTAATGTGTAAGTAATCTTCTTTTGAATGCTCTAGAAAATAAGTAGTTCATTGAACAAATTCACAACTCGACTAACAATTTTGATGATGGTTTTTATTTAATACTTCTTACTTTTTGTTCACCCCCTCGGCGGCGAAAGCTTTCGTTTTATTCGCGTGCTCTTGAACCTTAAACTGCGTCATCGTATTTAACATTTCAGGCGTGGCAGCCCCGTCGTCGCTTCCGTGCGCGGAGGATTGGACCGAGGCCATCAACTTTGAAATTTCACGACCGCTAAAGCCAACCGTTTTCTTCGCCACGTCTCTTAAATGTTCCTCCGTGACGCCGTTGACCGGAACCGGCCGATCCGGAATTTTACCAAACCCGAGCGTTTTCATAATGCCGCCTAGAAACGTCCTCGATGGTTGCTCGTCCCCTGGATCTGCTCCACGAACGATGAGTTTATCGAAGTATTGCTTCACCAAACGAAAGCGAGTTTCTTCATCAGGCAACGCGAATTCCATGGTCTCGTCCACGCGATCTAAAACCGCCGAATCTAAGTCCTCCGGTCGGTTCGTCGCCATTACTAAAGTCACGTCTCTGCTCATTTCCCCAGTTCTATACAACAACGCGTTTAACGCCGATCTGGTCTCTTGCGAGGCGACGTTCCCACCTCTTTTCGCTAAAAACGCATCCGCTTCGTCGATGAATAACAACAAACCTTTGCGCGAAGTGCCGGCCCAATCGAACATCTCGTGAATTTTCGTCACGGCGGACGCCCCTAACGGCGCCACGTCCCCGCCAGTCATTAAAGCGTAATCCAAACCAGAGTGTCTCGCTAATCGTTTCGCTGCCATCGTTTTCCCGGTCCCCGGTGGTCCATACAGCAAGATGTTTCTGAACGGTGCCTTCCTCGCTCTGGTATTGGCCGTCGCCGTCGCCAACTGTTTCACTCGCGTTTCCATCGATTTTTCCAACTGGACGTCGCCTAAAATGTTTGCGCCGGCCGATTGTGGTTTCCAAAACGCCCCTCTCGACGTCTCTCGAATCAAACTCGGTTGTCCCAAATACTTTTCCAGCTGCTTAAACCCAAACTTTGCGCCTTCGCGAGACGAATACACACCAGCCGCTAACACGGACAAACCGCCAACCAACATGGTCATCTGTTGCGGATTCGAAAGCAACTCCGTGGCGCCTCTCCCGAAATACACCATACCTTCTTGCACAACTTTAATCGCTTTCGTCGTTTCCGCTTCGACCTTTGCCAACATTTGCCTACGAATCACGTCTTCGTTCTGTCGATTTTCCAACGTCCTCCCTTCCGCCTCGGCGATTGCTTTTGCTCGCATGTTCTCCTGTTCCAATTTAGCTTTAAACTCCTCCGTCGCTCTTTTTTCCATTTGAATCTTCCTCTCCGTATCTCTTCTCAACGCCTCCGCTCGTTCCGCCGCTTGCTCTTGCATCTTCACCAACTCTGCGTTCCTCGCTCGAGCGGCTTCGTTTTCCCCTTGTTGCCGTTTCCTCGCTAGCTCGTCCTCGTACTGTTTCAACTGCGCGTTCTGTTCCGCTCTTTGCGTTTCCAACTTCCTCTGCTGTTCCCACATCACTTTTTCTCTCTCCGTCGCGTGCTGTGCGGCCACCGCGTTCATCCTCGCCTCTTCCGCCTTCGCCTCCGTTTGTTTCGTCACCTCTTGCTTCCCAGATAAGTCGATCACGTTCTTCGCGTACGGAGACTTGTTGATTTCTCTCAGCGCTTTCGCGCCTCGCTCTAACGCTTCCGGGTCAAACGCCGCGTTTTGAGATTTATTCGAACCTTCGGACGAAGAAGTACTCCCTCCCCGAGCTCCTCCTCCTAAAAAAGGCATCCGTTTTGTTGTTTTCCCCGATGATGATGATGACGATTCATCCGACGACGGAGCGCATTCCGCCGTGGAAAAAAGAACGTTACACTTTCTCGCAAAATCTCTCATCTTCCCCACAGAAGAAGAAGACGATGATGAAGAATGAGCAGCGGTGTCAGTATTATCATCGCGACGACTGCCCATCGTGCTGTTGTTGTTGTTAATTTAGATAGAGAAATGTGTTTGTGGGGATTGATTAAGTAAAGAAACACGCGTGTGTGTGTTTTCTGGCGGCGGTCTGGCTCAAAGCACAAAAAAGGAAAAAACTCTTGTCTCAAAAGGTCTCAAAAAAAAAGAGATTTCTGCACTGTCCCCCTCATCATCATCACACTATATAACAAACACAAAACAATAATGGTCGCAAAAGAAGAAGAATTAGAAGCGGAGTGGATTTCCGGGGACGAGTTGGAGTTATTCGAAGGAAAATCAAATTGGGTGGATGCGTCGAAGCACGGATGTTTGTCGAAACTTTTAAGCGCCGCCGAGTTCGGGAACGCTGATTTTTGTTCGGAAGCCTTGAGAGATATCGAAGATGAATTTGTAAACGCGAAAGGGGACGATGGAGATACGAGTTTACATTTAGCGTGTTTGTACGGACACGTGGACGTGGTGAAGGTTTTATTGAGCGATGAGAGAGTCGATGTGAACGCGAGGGATGACGACGATGGAACGAGTTTAGCGGATGCGTCGGCGAGTGGATTTCACGAAATCGTTGCATTGCTTCTCGCGAAGAAAGGGATAGAAGTGAATTTGAAAGACTCGGACGGAGAAACCGCGCTAGATTGCGCGATACGAGGGGAACACGAGAAGTGCGTGGAATTGTTGAAAGCAGCTGGAGGGAAGGAAGGCGAGTTGTGATGATGATGATGATGATGATGATGACATTATTAAAGTAGCGCGTTTTTAGTAAAAGTGTGCGTTGTTAGCCAAGCGAAACTATAAGTATGTATATTAGATTAAATTAAACGACGTCTATGACGTCTTCTATCGACTTTTCGTTCACGTCGTCCTCGCGAATATTATCCTCTTCTTCGCTCGCGTTCTCGTTGTTCTCGTCGCTCTCTTCATTATCACTATTTTCTCCGTCTTTTGGCGCGTCCATGGAGATTTCTAAAAGTTCCTCTCGCGCTTTCTCCACCTTCCCGGGTAATTCGACGACGGCGAGCTTAATGCCAGATTGCGTCACCGCGCGCCTACCACCGTGTCGAGTAACTGAATACGCAACGAGTAGCCGACACCCATCTTGCGCGATTGTCGGGTAATTAAAATGTAAACCAGGACTAGAGTCTTCTAAGAGTTGTAACTTCGACCATTTGTGACCGTCCGAGGAGAGCGCGACGGAGAGTTTCCTTCGAACGCCACTCATGGCATCATTATATGCGAGCGCGAGAGATCCTCCTAAATTTGTCGGTGCGCCTTTCGAACTTTCCAATCGAATTAGATTAACTTTCGAGTTTGGATTCGGAACGCTCGTTCGCTCGGCGTTCGACCACGATTTACCTCCGTCTTTTGAAATTTGCTTGTATAAATATTTCTCGCCGGAACGATGGAGCAACAACAAATCTTTCGTGTCACCAACCTCCGCGACGGTACCTTCAATGAGCCAACGCACGCCTCTCGCTCTGTACGAACCAACGACTGACCAGGATTTGCCTTGATCTTTTGAGAGCAAAACGCCCGCGGACGTTCTCGTTCCTTTCGAGACGCTCGGTTTACACGTGTTGGAATGCGGTGATTCTCGCCACATCGGTAGTACCCAATACCCGGTAGGTTCGTGCACCGCGAGCTGATTAGAAACCAGTTTCGGAAGATGATTGGATTCGGCCGCTTGCGTCAAGATGGTTTTTGGTGCGCTCCACTGAATGCCGTCTAAAGATTTAATGACTTGAATGTCCCCGCCCGGCGCGTATTTCACTTTACCGTGACCGGCATTTTTTCTGCAACTCGTCGACGCGGCGTAGAACAACCACGCGACGCCGGTGTTTGGATCCTTGTGCCAAACAGGGCCCCATACAGCCGCTGTAGATGGTGTCACGGGAATTGGAATCACCATCGGTGGCGTCCACGTCCCAGTCGGGTCGTCCGCGAAGGAAATAACAATCTTCTGCCCGAACGCACCTTCGAAGGAATTGGACGCTTGCCACGTCGCCGCCCATTTCCACGGTGAGTTTTTCGGCGCCTCGCCAATCATCACCATGTGGCCGTACTTGAAACTCCCTCCATTTCTGAATAAAAAGGATTGTTTCAACACGATATTCTTCTTCGCCTCCTTCGAGCCGCATCCTTTCTTGTACCCGCCTTTGGCGAAGTACGCTTCGGAGACGCCGATAGGATCGGGGATCTCCTTGGAGTGTCCGTCGACGTAAACTTTACCTTTAAAATGCTTAATTAACGACTTTTGCGTTTTCACTCGATCGTCGTCGACGATCAAGTCGTCTAGTATAACTTTTATCGGCGCGTTCGACGAGGATATCGCGTTGCTACTTATTGTGCTATTCTCAAACTCTCCCTCTTCGTGGTTATGGTACTCCGTATCCAGAATCTCGTTTGCCTTACCGTCACCTTCTCCCTCGTGGTTATTATCCTCGTCGTCGTCCCCGGGTTCGTCCTCGTCGTCCTGACGGAATCCTAAAATACTCTCCGCGTATTCGTGTCCAGGTATGTGTTCCCACACGTCGTGCATCGCGTGTCCAAACGCACTCATCATGCCCATATTATTAGCATTATCATCATCGTTATCATCGTTACGCTCTAATTCTATTTCGTTTCCTTTTGGTTTTCTGTGCGTCTCTTCCATGTTTGCAACTTCTTCGTTCGATAAGGAAGACGACGACGATGATGGATGTACCACTTTCTTTTGTTTGTGTTGAAGGCCGTGCGCTCGACTGTTTCGAGACTCGAGGAACTCGTTGGTATTCACGGGAGCGTGATGGGTGGAATACACGCGAGTCGAAGCCACGGTTAAGAGGTATAACGAAACGAGCAAGATGAAGAAGGTGGCGAAAGCGCGTCGCGCACTCTTCTTGCTCGCCGCAGACATCTTTTTTCGTGCGTGTGTGGAAACTGAGGAACTGAGGAAGCATTGGGTGATATCTTTCTTTAAAATACACGCGCGCGTATCGCACTATCGATTAAAACTAAAAATGCATTTCAACTAATCTCATTCACTCTTCCTCTCGTTTTTCAACGACAGATTTACTATTTGTTTTTATTTTCTCGCGCGTTTGGTAGCAGCGCTCGTGGGTGCCTTACTTGGTACGGCTCGCTTCTTCGTCGTCGCCGGTTTCTTCTTCTCCTCCGTCTTTGTTTTCTCCTTCTTTGGCTTTTTACCCACAGGCGCGGTCTCGTTGACCTCCACAAACGCGTCAACGTTCGCATCGTCGTCGTCTGCAAAAGCACCGTCCTCCTCTCCGCCGACGACATCCGCTTTGTTTGCTCTTTCAAAGACGAGGTCGTCTTTGAAACCGTACCTGGCGTAGCCATCCGTTTCCGCAGCGCGATCGATGGTCAATTTGTCTGGAGAGATGTCTTTATCCGTATCTTCAAAGACGTAATCGTCTTCGTACAATATCGATTTGAGCGAGCTTGCTGCATCATCGGTGTCATCTTCGGACCCACTTAAATCGCCGTCATGATATTGAGTGTAATTGGAGAAGAAGGATCGAAAATTTGCGCGAGTAGGAGCCTCGATCGTGCAGCCTCGTTTGCGAGCACTTTCAACGAGCGCACCCCAATTTGGATCCGTCATCATGGCTTTCGCGTTTCCTAGAACAAACATGGAGCATTTAGCGCGCGTTAAGCCGACATTTATGCGACGTTCGTCCGCGACGAAGCCTAATACATTACGTCTGCTTTTGGTATTAGCATTCGAAGCTTTTTTCGAGATTTGAAACATATCGTTCAAGGGCGCGCGCACGAGCGAGAAAATGACGACGTCCTTCTCGCTCCCTTGAGAGTTATCGATGGATAACACCTCAACGATACGACCATAGTTGTGCATTCCACCAAACTTTCTCTCAAGTTTGCGACGAATCATCGAAACTTGCGCCCGATACGGAGAAATGATGGCAATTTTTGGACCTTCTCTTTTCAGTACTGGATTCGCTTTCAACAGCTGATGCGCAAGCTCGACGGCAAAAGTCGCTTCTTCTTCGTTTACCCAGGAAAAGCCACTCGACGAAGACTCTTCTTTTCCATGCTGCACGTCGTAAAATACAAAAGGCTTGTATAATTTACACTCGTGCCATTCTCGATAGTTTTGCGTTAAAAGTCCTGGTCCATCGCGCAACTCGCCGCCGTAGAATTGATCCGAGGGAAACTCTCTAATTTCTGGAAGCATTCTGTATTGCGTCGACAACTTGTGCACCGGATATGCTGAATCCATGAGTCTTTTAAACAAGGATTGCTCGTAGTTGTTCTTGGCGCACTCTCGAGAAAGTACTGTGGCCGGTAACTGCGCCGGGTCACCAACTAAGTAGACTTGTTTCGCCTTAATTTCCGTCAATGGAATCAATGTCGATGGCTCTACCGCTTGCGCGGCTTCATCTACGATGATGACGTCAAACTTTGTCTTCATCCTACGGAAAATTTCAGACCCGGCAGCGGACAACGTCGTGCACACGATTTTAGCCTCGTCTAATATGATTCGTCTGAAGCGTCTGTTATCCTGGAAGGAACCGAATTTCTTGAGACCTTTTTCATCTTTACCTCCGCCACCGCTGAAATACTCTTTTCCGTAGTCTTGTTTTATGCGCTCTTCAATGAGCCTTTCTAAACTTACATTCGCCACGTCTTTTCGGAAATTGCCGCCGACACGCACGATGCTAGGCTTATAAGACTTCCCGTGTTCATCGAGTAATTCCTTACGCAAAATTCTACGGACAATCTCATCAACGGCTGAATTTGAAGGCGCGCAAACTAAAATTTTCGATCGTCTGGATATGCTAGGTCCCATGAGTTCGATTGGAATAGTGCTCGAGGGAGCGGTGTGGCCCCTTCTTTGGTTTTCAATATTGGCACTGTTCTTGTTTCCGTCGTTGGTTCCGTTGTTTTCTTCGTCTTCGTCCGAAGTGTCGCCTAAACCGATGTTCGGCAAGCAATCTCTTGGATTAGTTATTCCAAACAACCACGGTTGCGCCTTCATCCTCATCGCGAGCTTTTCTTCCTCGGTGATTGTACTTTTCTTTTTGTTGTTCCAATCATCTCCTCGGTTTGCGACGTGATTGCGATTTATCGGTTGCGCTGCTAAAATCACCGATAAAAGGGAAATAATCGTGGTGGTTTTCCCCGTCCCCGGTGGTCCTTGAATTAACACGAGCGGATTTTCTTTCGTGAGCGCCGTGGTCGTCGCAATTTTGAGCTGCGATTGATCTGACCTTCCTTTTGCTTTCATCGCGTCCGATAAATCTTTCGGGATTTCCCAGCTCGGTTGATATTGCCGTTGTTGCTTATGCTGCTGCTCTTTCTTCTGCTTTTTCGTTACGTTCGCGTTACTAACGGTTGTGTTATCGTTATTATTGCTCGCATCCAGGATCAAATCAGCGAATGGAATAGAAGAAACTTCTTGCACGGCGAGCCACTCCCGCCGCGCCGTGCTCATATTGCACACGCGCGTCAAGTGCCACGAGTGGTTGTTACTCAATAACTTAGCTCGAATATTCGCGAGTCTCTCGTTATCTTCGTCCAACGCATCTTTAGTGCTATTCGTCTGTCGCTGTTGCTGTTGCCCAGATTTTTTCTTCTGTCCATTCGTCGTCGGTGGCGAAAACAAGCGCACTTTCACTTCCGTATCGCTCACTCTCCCTTGGCAAAACGCGAAGCAATAATCCACGCCTTTTTCAATCTTCTCGTCTTCGGAGACCGAGTTCAGCTTGGAGAGGAAGAGTAAATCGTTCTCGTTGAACTGTTCGCACTGTTGCTGCGTTTCGAACGACGCGACGGCGGTGTATAAACACATCTTCAAAGTCTTTTCCTTGTGCTCCTCGTCTTTTTTATTCGTGTCGGTGGTTGAGCTTTTCGTCGTCGCCGCCGCCGCGGTGGTGGTGGTGGCGGCGTTTTTAGAGGACAACGCGTTCACGCGCACGGCGCACTTCTCGCACACGACCGTCGCGCTGCCGTTCCCGTCTCCTTTCAAAACGATCGCTTTCGCTTCCTCCAACAAGAACGAAGAGAAGCACTGGATGTATTCTTTCGCGTTGGAAAAGCGCAAAGGAATCGGTTTCAACGAAGAGGGAGAAGTTTTGGGGGTGACAGTCTTTTTAGCGGTATTACTTTGTTGATACGCGCTCATGCTCTCGGCGTAGATTTTATAGTAATCCCAGGTGAGGATTTGGGTGAGGAACGGGGCGAACGCGCCGAGGTTGTCGTCGCCGTCGTCGTCGTCTCCACCGCCGCCGCTCATTTTGCGATGAGGGCTGAACGCTTTTTTTTGACGAAAATAAAGAAAATTACAAAGAGGAGGAAAGAAGAAAACACGAGCGAGCGCGAACTATGGTATCACATCCGAGGCTGTGTAAACGCTCGCGCACCCACGAGGGATGCGCCCAATCTCACTCTCTCTCTTTTGTTGTTCGTGTTTTTGTTCGTGTTGTTCTTGTTGTCGTACCTTTGGTTTAACCTTGGAAATGAAATCCGATCCGTCGGCGCGACATTCTTGCAACAGAATTCCTTTCTCTGGATGTACGGTTAACATCCAACACTCTTTGCTGACCTCTTGGTCTCCTTCGTCTTTTTCTCCATCATCTTTTTTTTCCGTTTCTTTTCGTTTTTCTTCTTTTGACTCTCCTTTTTCTTCGTCTTCTTTTTTCTCCACCACTGCTTCTGCTTTGGCTTCGTGCCACTTAAAATACCCAGGCGGAAAGTCTTCCGAATTCAGTCTCACCCAATCGCCTCGTCTCGCATCGACGCGAATAATCTCGTCGCAATGTTTACCTCCTATCGTATGCGCGTCTAATTTTGGTTTTATTAGAACAGGAACCCACGATTTAGAGACGACTCGAAACGTTCTCGGCCGGCTGTAGTCGATGGTCACCATGTGCTCGTGATCCAGCATATCGCTAGCTTCCTTCGTCGCCAAGACTTGATTGACTGCCGGTAGCGTGTGCGAACCTCTCATGAACTTTAACAGGTCACCAAATTCAGGGTGCGTGGTGAGCATCCAACCGAGCGTTTTCAGATTGTCCTTCTTCTCTTCTTTCTTCTTGAATTTCACCTGATCCTCTTCTTCTTCTTCTTCTTGTTCGTCCAAAATTTCAAGCCAATCGCCGTGCTTTGAAACGGCAACGACCTTTTCACCTTTCTTTTTCACCCCACGAAGCGATGAATCGATGTGTGGTTGCATTCTTACCGGAACGCGAGCGTACGAAACCAACCACTCTTGTCTCAATTCACCGCGTTTTGCCCTTTTCGTCAGCAAATGCCACGACTCCTCGTTCCCGTTTAACGCCGAATCGATTCGTCCAATGAAACTCGCATGCGTTGAATTTGTTCTGTCCCCGTGATTATTTTTTTCTTCAAACGCGTCTCGTTCAAACGCGGTCCCGCCAACTGCAAAACTTTGTAATCCTCCTAAGAATTGGTGTTCCAACGGAGTCACTCGTTTCGAGTTCTTCTCCACGTGTTCGACTAAATCGTTCAAGTCCAACTTCATTAGTATTATGTTATTATTAACTTTAATAACTTTTTGTGATTTGTGAGCGTTTTTTTTAAAATCAACAAGCTTTTGTTTCTCCTCCTGCTCTCTCTCTCTACAAAATCTGCTCGTCGTCCTAAATATGGGACGACGACCAACGAATAATAAGAAACAAAAGGCAAAGAAGAAGAAGACGGATTCTTCTGTTTCTCCTCCTCCTCCTCTTTCAACTCTTCTTCCCGTCGTACCGGATTTCGGCGATCAAAAGAAGAAGACGAAGAAGAAGAGAAAAGAACGAGAAGAAGAAGAAGAAGAAGAAGAAGATGCGCCGGCGGTAAAAACGACCACAACAACTGTCCCTTCCACCAAGAATAGAAAACAACGCAGAGCGGAAGCGAAGCTCGCGACGGAGAAGGGAGAGAAAGATGAAGGAATTAAAGAAGATGATGAATCACAACAACAACACAAGGAGAAAGAGGAGGAGAAGAAGAAAGAAGATGAAAAGGAATTGACGCCTCCTCGAGAGGTGGACGTGGAACACGAGGGCGAAAATACCACTGTTCGCGAGATTTTACGTTTGCCGAGATATTTCGATGATGACTTTGAAGCAGCTGCCATGCGTTGTTTTCGGTGCGGTAAAGGTGGTCACCGCGAGTTTGAGTGCACGCTACCGGCGAAGCAAAAGCCGTGTCACTTGTGCGGTGATTTTGACCATCAAGCGAGAGACTGCCCGAAAGGTTTATGTTTCAACTGTTTGACGCCGGGACACAGGTCGAGAGATTGCGAGGAAAGGAGAGGTATTGGAAGAGACCAGCAGTCTCTGTGTTGTTTGAGGTGCGGGAGATCTGGACACGTCGTAGAAAAGTGCATGTTTACGTTTTCAGAGGCTGATTTGAAGCGCATGCCGTGTTACGTGTGTGGAGAGTTCGGGCACTTGTGTTGCGCGCCACAAGATTCGCAACCTCCGGGAAAACTAAGTTGCGTGAAATGCGGCGGCGAAGGACACGTGGAGAGTACGTGTAGACATTCGAACTTCCGAAGGTCTCAAGGCGCTTTCGAGTGTTTTAATTGTGGTGGTCCACATTTAGCGAGAGAGTGTCCCAATTCGAGACTCTCGGGCGGAGCCGCATCGCGATATTCACCTTCGCATCTAGGCATCAAAGGAGGTGGTGGATGGGGCGGAACGGGTAGCAGTGGAAATAATAGCATGAGTAGATTAGGTGGTGGTGGTGGTGGTGGAATGTACGGTGGAGGAGGAGGAGGAACGTTCTTTGGAGGAGGAGGAGGGCGATTTACGCCTAAAACGTTCCCGAATGTACCACCGAGATTCCAAGGGCGCATTGACACCTCCAACTCGGTGCCACCACCGTCCGGCAAGTACCGTAAATTCGATTAGAACATATAGATAGTTGTCTGTAAAATTATCTCTCTTATTAAAAAAGGATTAATAGTATGTGCTTGTGTCTCTCTATCTCACTCTTTAAAAATGTTTATCGATACCATCTCTCACTCTCTCTCTCTCTTTCCCTCAAACGAACGAAAGAATCCCGCCGTATCTTTGTCTCTCTCTCTCTCATTAATTCTCTGAATGAATAATACCTCCTATCGCTTTACGAACATTGATGAATTTACCCAGTAATACCATGTTCGGTTTCGAATTCGCCAAGCGCCTTCTTCGCGACGTCTGTCGACAAATCTTCCGGCTTCTCCCACGTCAATTCAGTGTCTTTAAAACCGGCCCAGCGGACCAAGTACTCTTTGCGTCCAGCTTCTGGATACGCGATACCGATGATGGTGTCAACTTCAGGCTCAGCCTTTGCTTCCGCCTTTGCCTTCTTTTTTGGATGGTGCTCAGGTCCGATCGGGACGTGCTCCCACTGCCCGTTTTCCTTTTTAACGTAATCCTTGCACTTCTCAATTTTTCGTCGAGACATCGCGTTCTTCACGCCAGCTTCGCTCGCATCGAGCGCTTTGCACAGCTCGTGTAAAGTGTGCGATCTTGCGGTTTGCTTCGTCAAAAACTGTGTGCAAAAAATATAGTCAGTGTAAGTTCCAAGAGAAAAAGAAGCGAGTTTCTCTTTCCTTCTTCTTTCTTCGACTCGTTTGCGCGCTCAGTTGCAAGCGTTCATCACTCTGGTCCTTGACCTTTCAGATCAAGACAATACTTGGATTTGTCATCATCGCGCGCAAAGAAGAAGAAGAAAGTGTCCACCTTTATTGCGCGCGCTTTGTTTTCTCCGAGAAGGAAAAATACGCGGAAGTCGTGCGACGAGCGATTCAAAATTCAAACGCGATTCAAAATTCAAACCCGAAGAGGAGGACTAAAGGGGACAAAAACGAAAACAAAACTTACCGAATAATCGATGTGCTTGTGCGCGTGCGCAGGAACTTCCTCCACCGCTGGCGGTTGCTCTGATTTTTGAGACATATTTTGCGCTGTGTTGTTTGTGTGTGTTTAAAGTGTGTGGTAGAAAAAGTGGTTTTGTTGTGTGTTGTTTTCTCTCTTTTCTTTTTTTGGCGTTGGAGAGAAAAGATCCGAGGTGCTCAAAATTCTCCGGGCCTCCCTCTCACAGAATCAGATTCGTTTTCGCCCAAAAAATCCGAAAAAAGCGTATCTAACCAATCGAGCCTTCACGTCACTTTTTTGTTATTGAACCGTCGCGCGCGCTCAAACACTCCTTTTTAACACGCGCGAAACACACGCGCAAAAAAAGAAGCAGAGATACGCTCGATTGCCTGCGCTTTAAAACTGTATCTTCTGAGGAAACGCGTAACTGCGAGATCGCCTTTTAAAAAGAGAGAGAGAGGTTAATTAAAAAAATGGGACCGAAAAAGTCGCCATCGAGAAAATCGAAATCGAAAGAGCCAACGCCCGATCCGCCGTCCACGAGCGTGTTAGTAGATGTGGATAACAATAATAAAGGAGGAGGAGACGATGGAAAAGATGAAGATGCGGGAGGGAGAGTTTCGTCCCCAAAAGGTGGAAAAAAAACCGTAGAAATGATACAAAACGAAATAGCAATGTTAGAGAAGCAGGCGTACGATACGAAATCGAAACTCTTGAACGAGTCGCAATTTTCCGAGCTTCTTGGATTGCAAAGCGAAGACGAGCCTGAATTTATTGACGAAATTATAGAGATGTACACCGCAGACGCTCGATCAATGTTAGACGAATTGAAGACTCTGTATAGCGCAAAAGACAAAGAGATTGACTTTGATGTCATTCGCGGGACTTTGCACAAATTAAAAGGGTCCTCGTCGACGTTTGGCGCGGATGGAGTGACAGAGATGTGCGACCAGCTTCGCGAGCTGTGCATCGAGAAAAACGTGAAAGACGCGAGGGAGGGGCCCAACTCGTTGGTTGAGCTCGAGAAGAGAGTGGAGATTTTGGCAGAATTTTTGACAAAGTACATGGAGAAGGTGAGAGAGCTCGCGGCTGCGAAGAATCAATCTTGAATCCATTCATCATCATTCTTTTGATATTCTTTTTATTGGTATGTGTGTGTATGTGTGTGTATAGTAATTTAGCGCGAGAACCAAGGACAACAACCAAGCCAACATTTTTTTTGTTTGCCGGTGTAATTCTACAAGTAAACTACATGGAAACAACAACTACGTTAAATAAATTAAGACGAGCGAAAGCTCGCGTTTAAGCTAGAAAGGAGCGAAACTGCCGGTTCAACCTTTTCAGATATCGTTCGACGATCGTACGATCCTTTTTGCATAGCTAAAGAGTGACCCATGTAAATCGCCAGCGCCTCCAGTTCTTTTTCGCTGGCGTTTGTTCTTCTCAAATGCGTGACAATCATATCACGAACCAAGTGCGGATTGGTTCGTTTTCCCGTCAGTCTCATGGACGTGGATGTAAACAGCCTATAAATTCCAGCATCGTTGAACGGTTGCCCGTTCTTTCTCGAAAACAAAAAATCGTGCTGCGGATTTAAGTGCTGCCGATAGTTGTTCACAAAATTTTCCAAGTGCGGGTACAAATCCGGAGCAATCACCAACGGTGGACGAACGCCGTAGTCTTTCCCTGTTTTGTAGTCATTTGGCCCGTGTTTAATAATCCATCTCGCTTCTTTCTCGTCTTCTTTCTCTTCTCGAATCAAAGTCTTTCCTATGCGCAACTCTCTCAAAGTGCGCTGACGATCGGGAACACACGACAAAATGGCAAAAATCAAATATCTTTGCATGCTCCATGCGATAGCACTTTGCGATCTCTTGTGACTCGTGACGTAATTCAGGGCCATTTCATCTTTTAATATATCGCAGACTTGGAGGTAGTCCCCCCAATCGAGCCATTTCAATTTCTCGTTCGACATGAGAGGAGATTTGGACGCTCTGCTTTTGGCATCTTTGGCGAGTCTTCGCAACTCTTTGATGAGAGGAATATCTTGATAAGGCAAAGCATCTTCACCGGGTTGAAATTTCGATTTAGCGCCGTAGATAAACTTTGCAGCAGCTATGCAACTTCTCGTGATGAGCAATTCGTAGTTTGCCGAGATGCCTCTTTCTACGGTGAGATATTGCAAGTAATCGAACGTCACGTCCGCGGCGCTTGCTTTCATGCTCGGAAAAAGCATCGAGAGCGATTTCAAATCTTCGACTTTGTATTCTTTCTCTTTCACGAGCCAACCGCAGATACCTCGTATGTGCTCTTCGTATTTGTTCGCCGTGACGTTTGCAATTGGTGCTTCCTGAGGCCCAAGTCGTCGTCGAGTGAGGAACGTTTTCATTTTCGTGAGTTCTTTTTGTAACGAGTCTGGGAGATCGGAAAAGCTCAGACGATAATTTTCCAGCTGCGAGTTTCTTTGCGTCACTCGTACGCCGTCGCACAGAACTCCCGTGCGTATTCTCCGTTTCATTCGTTTTAGTGTTCTTTTTTTAACCGGTGATTGTAGTGGTGATGATGAAGAAGATGATATGCTGCTGTTTTCGTTCTCTTCGTTTTCCTCCAATATGTGCACCTTCAATTTTACCGCTTCTTCTTCTTTTCCTTCCTCTTCTTTTCGTCGTTGCCGTTCCGCTTGTTTCATTCTTTTCTTTTCCAGGATCATTTCTTCTCTTTTAGTTGACGCGGCTAACTTCTCCTTTTCTTCTCTGTACTCTTTTTCTCTATCCATTTTCCTTTCCTCTCTCGCCTTCTTCCTCTCTTCTCTTTGCACTTCTTTCTCTTCCTCCTCGGTCCAGATTCCCAATTTCTCTCTCAACGCCCTCGCTAAATCTTTCTTATCAACTCCGATAGTTTCGAGTAAATCTTCTCCGTTTACGCGAAGTAAATCTCTTGGATGTTTGATAGAGCTCTCTCGTAGCAATTTCACGACCTCTCGAACGTTTATTTTGGCGTTGTTGTCGTTACACTTTTGGACAAAATCCGGAAGCGCGAAAGGGTCGTTTCTTTTGAGCATCTTCTTGTACGTTTCCTCTTCGTCTTCCCTCGAGGAGGAGGAGGAAGATGCCACGCTCGCGTTCACAACGACTGAGGATGATTTGCGACGAACACATGTCGCCAGTATTTGTGCGTGTTGGTTGTGCTGAAAGTGGTAATGCTGCTGCTGAGCGGCGCGTGTGTGAAACAGAGTACGAGTTGAAATGTATCTGCGCATTTTTTTTTCAAGAGAGTTTTTGTCCTTCCTTCCCCTCCCTCTCTTTTTTTTTTCTTAGGGGGAGCACACGGAGAGCCTTTGAGCCGAATGTACCTACAAATAATACTAGTAGCCTAAAAACTATTATTCTACTACACCTCGAAGCGAACACCGACGCACTCTTCGTGCTTCTTCCAAAACTTATCCATCATCTCCTCGGTAATCGGTTTCGCTTTCGGTTCGTGAGGTTCCGGGAAACCTTTACCCCGCATACCGCGCGACGGACCATAAAATTTACCGCTTTCCACATCCATCGAGGACGAACACAATAAGATACCCGCCGCACCATCTTCAGCAGATTGAAAGAACGGTTTGATGAGATTCATCACAAAGTGGTTAAATCTTCCTCCTGATTTTGCGTGCGTGGTTTGTAAATCAGTCGCCGCAAAGCCTGGATGCGCGACGAGCGCTTTCACGTTTGTAATCTTTTTTTTACGCAAACGCGAGTCTAGCGCTTTGGTAAACACAATGTTTGCTAGTTTGGTTTGCCCATACATTTGCCAAGGAGTAGAGTAGTGTTCGGAACATTCTGGGTGTTTTTCTAACGACTTTAAATCGAACTCGCCGTTCGTATTCGCGGCAACCGACGCGTGATTCACGACTCGCGCGTCTTTGGATTTTAATAGCAACGGGAACACGCCTTGCGTCAACAAAAAGTGCGACAAACAGTTCACTTGCATTTGCTGGTCGAATCCGTTTTCCTCGGTGCCTTTGAACGGCAACGCCATGATCCCTGCGTTGTTGCACAAAACGTCCAAAACGTCCGCGTTCTTCTTCACTTCCTCGACGGCTTTTCGTACCGACGAAAACTTTTGCAAATCACAATCGATGTGAATCGCATCTGGAGCACCGTGCGCTCGGCCAACTCTTACGACTTCCTCCAACGCCTTCTCGCTCCGATCGCTCGTTCGGTTCAGCATTAAAACTTTCGCGCCTTTTTCTGCAAATCCTTTCGCCAACGCTAATCCCGTCCCCGAAGTTGTCCCGGTTATCGCAACAGTCTTGCCTTTTTGTTCCGGCGTTTTATCCAATAAATCTCTCCAAATCACAGAGTCGCACTTCAAAGGCTCGTACTCTCGAAACAACGACGCGATGCCGACAGATGCGACCCCGACTCCAGCCACGGCCGCGTACAGCGCAGCCATTGATTTGATTTGATGATGATGCGTTTATTTGTATTATTATTATTATTATTATACTGTGTTGTTCTTGGCAACGAACTAATAACTGCAGTTGCTACTAATGGCAAGTTTTTCTTCTGTGTGCAAAAGTGTGCCCCCTCTCTGCTTGATAAAAAGTCAACCTTTTCAAAGAAAAAACGAAAAATGCTCCCGAGCTCACAAAACACCACACTTTTCGTTGTTTGTGAGATCGGATCGTATAACAACTTTGAAAGTTCTTCTTCACTTCGTATCTCCCCGGGTCTTCGCAGAGAGATACACAGAGTAATCGAAAAAGATCATCAGTAACAACGTAACAGCAGCACACGAGTGTAAGAGAAAAAAGAATCATGAGCGTGATGGGAAACGCGAACCCGTCGGTGCTTGGTGAAGGCGCGAGCGAAGAAAAAGGCGAACACGCTCGTTTGCAATCTTTCGTCGGCGCGATGGCCATCGCGGAC
>Ga0257106_1000049_pt1 | contig 66248 bp, 45 predicted proteins | sample LP_taG_3_FD_190177 | JGI IMG/M metagenome (GOLD analysis project Ga0257106, IMG submission 190177) | Marine microbial communities from Northeast Subartic Pacific Ocean, Canada - LP_J_2011_P26_10m | ecosystem: Environmental > Aquatic > Marine > Oceanic | place: Canada: Northeast Subartic Pacific...
CCACATTTTCGTCCGCATCGAGCTTTCGGCGACCGCTAAACAGTCGATTAAAGCTTCGCGGATTTTCGAGTGCATTTCTTCCAATTCTCTCGCCGAGGCTGTTTCCGCCTCCAAAGCTTGCAGAGCGCACTTCAAAGCCTCCTCTTTCTCTTCTTTTGGAATGTGTTCGTTTTCCTCTATTTCCGTTTCTAATTTTTGTTTCATTACTTCCTCCGAATCTCCTTCCGAGTCTTCTTCTTTTTTCCTTTTCGGCGCCTCCTCGAACGCCTTCCTCAGACGTTTCGTCGACGCGTTCAGCGTAAACGAATCTTCGCTCGCGGCAATCTCTCGCATCGTTCGACAATACAACTCCCACGCGATCATCTCCGCGGTCACTTTCACGTTCTTCCCTACGATTCCATTTTCTCTCAATTCTTCTATCGCGTCGAAGAGATTACAAAAAATCGTCGCCGTCTCTTTCTTCGACGAGAAAGAGAGGAGATACTCTTCGGAGGACTGTGGGAAGTGCGAAGCCATCGCTCGTCTCATCACGAGTAAAATCTTCTTCCCGTGTTTCCGTTCCAACGCGCTCGCGTGTTCCGGTTTTGAAACCAGTTCCAAAAACGCTCGAGAGCACGTCGAAAACTTTTTCTCCACGTGTTTCGAGAGTTTCTCCAGACGGTCGTCCATCGATGATACCGACGACTTTACCACGACTCCCTTCAGTTTTTCTTCTTCGTCATCACCAATCTTCCTCTTCTTCTCGATGTGCCTCGTCTCGTCGTCGTCGTCTTCTTTTACGTTTACTTTCGCCTTCAAGGAGGCGGACGCCAACGGAGGCAAAGCGTCAAATAAACCCATTTTAATTTCTCTCTCTCTCTCTCGCCGTGGAGCAGACAGAGTGTGGTTCGTTAGAACGAGCAGAGAGTTGTGTCGTCTTTGTTTTTTTTCCAATTCAACAAAGCACGACGGCACAAAAAAAAAGCACGAAGCACAAAGAGATGATGATGATGATGATGAAGCTATTGCGCTGAAAATGCCGAGAATACTGGCCAACTCGAGCTCGACTCGTTCGCGCTCCTCCGACGTTTTCTTTTCTTTTAAAAGGAGCGAACAACAACAAGAACAGCGAGGACAACAGAAATGGAATCGAATTGATGAAGATTCTCTTCTCACGCCAAATCCTCGGAGGCTTTTGAACGAGAAGGAGGAGGAAGACGACGACGACGATATTCGATTAACGTTCAACGATTTAGCGCTACCAGAACACATCGTTTTAGGTCTCCAAAAGTGTGGATTTATATATCCGTCCCCGGTGCAAGTCTCGGCGATTCCTTTGGAACGGTTAGGGAGAGACGTTTTAGTGCAAGCGAAATCGGGGACTGGGAAAACAGTCGCGTTCGCGTGCCGACTTTTAGATTCAGTTTTACTGACGAAAGTAGAAGCAGCGAGAGAAGGAGGAAGAGAAACAAAAGGTGGTGATGGAGGTAATGCCGATACTTTTGCGATCGATGAGAGGGGAGGAAAAAGACTAGATGTATCTTCGTCCGTGAAAGCGATGTGTATCGCGCCGACGAGAGAGATTGCGTTACAGATGGCAGACGTGTTACGAACGCTGGCGACGGCGTGTGCGGGAAGCTCGAAAGGTCAATTTAAACAAGAACGGTTGGCGTGTTTTCTAGGCGGTTTACCAGTCGCAGACGACGGACGCGCGATGAAAAGACGGCCGGCGTGCGTGGTCGGAACGCCCGGGAGAATGAAGCAGCTCGTAGAGATGGACATTTTGAGAACTGATCAAATACGAACGGTAGTTTTAGACGAAGCAGATCATTTGTTGACGAAAACTGGGTTCTGCCAGGACGTTTTGTTTTTGATACATGCGGCGAGTCACAAGCAGAGACAATTGATCGCGTGTTCGGCGACGTTCTCGAAAAACGCGAGGAAAAGAATGGAGAGTTTGACGACGAGAGACGGTAAACCGAGCGCGATTGAGAAAGTGAGCTTGTGCGAAGAGACGGTGGCGTTGAGAGGAGTGAAGATGTGTTATCGGTTCATATGTCGTCGCGAAGAGGCAAAAGAGGAAGATGAGAAGGAAAAAGAAGGCGACGATAACGACGGTGATGACGACGATGACGGCATGCGCCTTCTCGAAGAAAAGGCGGAGACGTGCATTGACATTTTCAACTCTGTTCGTTTTCACCAAGCTGTTATCTTTGTCGAAAGTCGAGACCGAGGCGAGAAACTCTCCGCAATAATGATCAAGAAAGGAGGCTTTAAAACGGCTTTCACCTCGGGAAAGCTTCCACAGCGCGAACGAATGAATGTCATGCAACGCTTTCGCGACTTTGAGCTTCGCACCATCGTATCGACCGATTTAATCTCCAGAGGCGTCGATTGCGAACGGGTGAATTTAGTCATCAACGTCGATTTACCGAGAGATGGTCAAACGTTCATGCACAGATGTGGACGAACGGGGAGATTTGGTACTTCAGGTGTCGCCGTCGCCGTTCTCGAAGACGAGAAAGAGTTGAAAACGCTGAAAGATATGCTCGATAAAACATCCAAGGAAGAATCTGAACGCTGGAATATCGAAGAAGGTGATGAAATCGACGACGAGTATCGAAGCGGAGAAAAATCCACGCGAGCCGCGTTTTGCAATCTCGAAAAACTTCCCGATACAGTTCCAGAGAGTTGGTACGCGTACGATCTCGAAGAAAACGACGAGAAACGGCTTCAGGCTTTACATTTAGAGGAGGAAAAATTAGCGCTTTTAGAAACATCTAGCGAAGAAGAAGAGGAAAGTAGTAGTAGTAGTAGCAGCAGTAGTGGTAGTAGTAGCAGCAGCGAAGGTGAGGATAGTGAAGGAGAATACAACGACGACGACGAGGACGACGAGGACGAGGAAGCTTTCGAGGAAATTCAAAGACAGTGGAGGGAAAAACGCGCGTACGCTTCGTGGTGGTGGTGGCACGAATATCGCCAAAAAGTCGGACCGGCTTTCGTCGTCCCTCCTTTTTAAAAGTCGTCGGGCGTTTTTCATCCGCGAGCGCGCGCATCTATGTTACATGTATTTTCAATTCACATTCGTCTAAAAATGTATCTCAGCAAGCTAATTAAGCACATGTGAAAGTGTTGATGCGTGTGCGTTTCATGTATTATCGAGCGCTCGCGTGTTTCTGCTTATTTTCTGCGAGCGCTGTCATTTTTTCTTCTTCAACGCCGAGACACAAACAACGAACTCTCTTTTTGTTTTACTTCTTCTTTTCCTCTACCAACCGCAACCGAATCCTTCCCTTCAAATCTTTCGCGCTCTGAATGTCTCTCAAAACCTCTCCGTTCTGTTCGATTTGAACCTTACTTTCCTTCATCAGTTTCACCGCGACGTCTCGAGTCGCGTCCATGAATCTCCTCCAATCTGGATTTCCCTTGAATACGTGTAATCTGGGAATCTCTGACGGTCAGCACGTCTTCTCCAAGCCTCTCTTTCCGAGCACTTCCATCATCGCCGTTTCTATTCGTTCTTTCACAGAAAACTCTTCTGGCCTTGCGTCGTCTTTCTCCAAAGTCGCTCTCAAAGCTTCTTTCTTCTTTGTCTTTGTTAAAGGTTCTCTCATGATGATGATGATGATGATGAAAGGAGAAAGAAGAACCACCGATATGGAAGATTTAGAAGTATTTCTGGGCTTTGAGATACCTCGCGCTTTATCGCTCCCGGATCCGACGCCAGATGATGAGAGTGATGATGTTTTGACAGTTACAGTTAGAGACAGACAATTGTGAGCAAACGGAGAGCCAACAGAGAGAGCAAAAGAGAGAAAAAAAAAATGGAAAAATCGAAGAAAAAAACAGCAAAAAACCTCCTTTCTCTCTCTTTGAAAATAGACACAAAACAACACATTAGTACGCGTGTGCGTCGAGATATTTCTTTGCTCTCTCTCTCTCTCTCGCGACGAAGACGACGACGATCGAAAAGGAGAGCGTTTTTACTCGTGTCGCTGCTGCTCTGATTATTATTGTATCAGCTTTCATTACTTTAGCTGATTTATTGAGAAACAAAAGATGATGGCGTCGACTTCCTACGCGTCGTCGTCGTCCAATTTCGCCGCCACCCCAAAAAGGGGGCAACGACCTAATTCTTCTTCTTCTTCTTCTTGTGCAACCACTCCATCATCGAAGGATAATACACAACGACAAGAACAGAGAAGAAGGAGAAGAAGACGAGGCGAGGTGACGACCACGTATGCCACGAAAGAATCATCATCTGCGCTCGAAGAAAACCTTCCCTCGGCGTTCTTGAACGAGGCGATTCGGGCGGAACCGAAAGCGTACCCGCCGAACCGCTCGTATCAACAAACAGTCAAGAAGGCGTTCGTGGTTTCCGGGTTTGGTTTACACTCTGGTGAAGACGAAATTGTGAGAGTGTGCCCGGCGTACGCGAACGAAGGACGGTATTTTGTTCGCGTTTCGGACGACTCGATCGAAAAGGAGACTGGCGAAGACGACGAGGATGGAGGCGCGCTGTCGGACGCACAGGTGAATAAGTTATTGTTGGAACGCGCGAGAGCAATGCTTTCGAACGACCCGAACGATAGGAAAGAAATTTTGAGAAACCAGTCGATATTGAAAAGAGAGGATAAGGAAAAGATTGACTCTCCCGGAGACTTTTTAAGGAACCAAGGATCGGAGACGAGAGTGCAGGCGAATTTGGCAAACTTGGCGAAAGGTTTACAAATCTCGAGCGTGTTGAACGCGCCCGGGACAGATGAAGCGGCGGTGACGAAACCAGAACACCTTTTATCGGCTTTAGAAGCGCTCGGTGTAGATAACTGCAGAATAGAGATCGGAGGAACGGGTGAATTGCCTATTTTAGACGGCGGCGCCGGGCACTGGGCGCACGAAATTTGCAAAGCCGGAGTGACGCCGGCGAGCGATGCAAACGATAAAGGCGGAGAGAAAGTTCCAAAGAAACAGTATAAACCGAGAGATCCGGTCATTGTGAGAGATAAGGACGCGTTCATCATGTTCACGCCGCAAGATCAGTCAAAAATTTCCTACGGCATCGATTTGACGTACAAGTCGACCGCCATCGGGAAGCAATGGTTTTCATGGACGCCTTTAGAAGATGCGAAGTACGACGTCGTCATCGCGCCGGCGAGAACTTTTGGTACCATTCAAGATTACATGGCGTTTTACAGACACGACATTATCAAAGGTGGGACCGCCTCGTGTAGTTTAATCGCCAACGGGACTGAATTTTTAAATCCACCCATGCGAAACGGCTGGGAAAACGAGTGCGCGAGGCACAAAGTTTTGGACTTAATTGGCGACATGAGCTTATTCGCAGAACCCGGCATGGCTGGCGTTCCCATCGGGCACGTCTTGTGTCACAAAGCTTCGCACGAGTTACACGCTGAGTTTATGAGACAACTCGCGGCGACCGAGAGAGATGTAGTAGATACGGAAGTGTGGGTCACGGAGGACCAGATTTTGGAAGAAGAGGAGGAGTTCCGAGCTATTTGGAATTAATAATTAATTTGTGAATAGGACGATGAGATGAGAGAGAGCGTGTTCTTCGTTTTAATATACAGTGCTGTAAGTATTCGTAACTCTTGTACCGTGCGTGGTACGACTGCTCCTTGTTTTCTTTTCCTCCTTTTTCCCTTCTTCTCTTATTATTTTTGTTTGGGTTCGTATTTACAAATGGAAAAAATACGAGGGAGAGGGACCTCTTCAGAAAAATGGTTTCGCCGGCGGCGAGTCTCATCGACGACATCGCCGCCGCGAACGTGTTACAACAGTACATCGACGTCGACGATGAGATTATCGAGGAAGACGAGGAAGAAGCGGATGAGGACGACGAGAACGACGACGACATTGGTCGCGGCGGCGCGTTTTCGTTCCAGCCTCCTCCTCTTCTTCGACGAACAAACAGCGAGTACATAAACAACAACAACAACCAACATCATCACCAACACCATCGTCATCATCATCATCAACCGTCGTTCCTATCGCATTTTATTTCCTCTCTTCCATCGACAGTTCTCGAAGAAAAAGGAGGAGATGAAGAAGAAGAAAAAGAGATGCTGAATAATACTAATCCTGTTCTTCGACGCTCTGTGACAGCCCCTGTGAACGCGTTTAACGTCGCCGCCGCGGAGGATGCGATGATGCAACACACGCGAGAGTATAATGGCGTGTTTCGCCCTGCTTTCGTAACAAGGTGGTCGTCGTTCGTGGATATTGGGGTGAATAAAAGATACGAGCTCGGAACTTGGACTACGAAAGAGAGCGCGGCGAGAGCGCACGACGCGGCTTTACTCTTCATGCGAGGAGACTCCAAAGAGACGAGGGAGATGATGAACTTTCCGATGAGCGAATACGAAAACACATTGAAAGAGCTGAAAGATATGAACATCTCAGCCACTAGCACGAATGAAGACTTCGTGGAAGCGTTGGTTGAAAGTTCGGCGAAAATAGAGAGAAGACAGAGCCGTTATAGAGGCGTGGTGAAATCCAAAGAGCACGAGAATAAATTTGAAGCGAGAATATTTTACGACGAGATGTAGTCTGTATTCATTTAATTCAATACTGCTGCGGCGTGTGTTCGCTGCTTATTATTTGTATTTACAACTTATTATCATGTTTCCCCATTTTTATGTCCTATTCTTGATCAAATCGTCCAAGTCATCCATGCTCAAATGTTGATCCGAAGGAATGTCGTCGTAGGAACTCTGGGACCATCCGGTTCGAGACCATCTACCACCGGCCCCGTATCCGCCATCAGATCGACCGTAATTCGCATTCGGGTTTCTAAACACCGGGGCTCTGTATCCAGGAATAAATGAACTGTCTTCATCCGCGTCATTTCCGTAATGATCAATAGTTCCTCTGCCGCTCATCATATCTCTCGAACGAATGCGCATCGCCTGCATGGTGATGTCGTCGGCTAATCTCGCCTCCATGCCTGGCAACGCGTGGGGAGCGGACGATTTACCGTGGATCCAGCGATACATGATGTGGGAAGAGAGCGCAATCTTTCCTCTTTCAAGCGATCCGGAATAATTAATTCGTAATCTTCTCAGAAGCACGACGAGACGTTCGCCCGTTCTTTCCAAGCGTCTCGTCGCGCCACGATCGGCGAGCGACTCATCCGCGCTAGACGAAACGAGGTATCCATCTTCGTCGACCAACATTTCCGGCTTCTCGCGAACGAGAAGTGTAAATGTTGGTAATCTGTTCTTCAGATCTTTCTCGCCGTGCGCTTCTACGTGTCTTTTGATCTTTCGTATTAACGTCAAGAGCGCAACTTCCGCAGCCGCCGGAGGAAAATTTCGCATGTCGTACTCCGAGTCTTCGTTCATCTCGAATTGGGGAACGATACCAATCGCTTGCGCTTCTTCAAACAATATCAACGCCTTGGTTGGGTAGTATGTCGCCGCGTCTTCGTGAACGTTCGATTGGTGAGTGACCAATCTTGCGAGCGATTCACCCCCGTACTTCGACGCTAACTGCACTTCTTGATCTGTCGGCGGTCGCAAACACGCGAGCATGGAAGAAAACGTTTCAACTCTCGGCTTCACACCGTGCGTGGTCGCTTCGTGGAACACTGCCGTCGCTCGATCAGCCCATTCCTTCCAAGCCGGTTGCGCCACTGAGCTGGCGATTTCACCACTCGTAGTCGTATCCGTCAATCCGTGACCGGGTTTATCCGAAGCTAATCTGGTCGGATCTGTCAACGTGCGAATGTGCGCGAGAATAGCACCGAGAATGGTATTCAAAGTCACCTCACATGGCGCAATTCCAGCCGCGCGAGAACTTTTATACGCATCCCACGCGAGCAAGCAGTTTCCATGACGAGCGCACGAGAATAAGAGTTCTCTCCACGTCATCTCGTCCGGCGTGTACCCGGCGTACTTCATCGCCTTGACCGTGGCGTACGTTTTGTTCAAGTCCCCGGCTCGACCGAAACCTCTGACCAACGCGTTGTACGTCGGTAAAGTCGGTCGCAAACCCAAATCCAACGCCTCTTGTAACAATTTCTTGGCTTCTGCGAGCGTTTCTGTTTTCTTCGCGGCGGCTAAAATGAGTCCTTCGAATGTAATCTCATCCGGCGATTGCCCGGATTCAATCAATCGATCGTAAGCTTTCGTCGCTCCTTCAAGATCAGCATCTCTCGCAAACGAATTGATCAACGCGTTGTAACAAGCGCGCGGGACAATTTCATTGGACTTTTCAGCGTCAGATAAGATGCGATCTACCGCTCCGGCATCACCGGCTCGCGCAAACGATCCGCACATGTTCGAAACAACCGCAGGCGACATCATCGATCCGTTCATTTCCATCTCTCTGATTAAATTGGCGCACATTTCAACGTTCCCGGCTCGACTCGCGACGGTCAAAATCGTCGCGTATAAGACTGGATCCACCACCACTCTCGGTTTGTTTTGTTGTACCTCTTCCCAAATCTTGAACGCCTTACGATAGTTTGGTGCAGAGTTGTCGTAGTCGTACTCCGTCGCGCACGCGTGAATGGCAGTGGCGTACACCGACGCCGTTCTCGCGACGCCCTTCGTCTCCATTTCATCGTACAACGCTAATGCTCTCTGCGGCTCGCCGGCATTGACACACCCACTCATCAGCGAAGAGTACGTGATAGCGTCTGGAAACAACCCGTTTCGACGAGATTCGGCGACAATGTCAAAAGCGCGATCGAGCGCGTCCGATCTCAACTCTTCAAAAGCCGCCGCTCGTCCGCACGCGGAGACCAAGCAATTCAACACTCTCACGTCCGTTTGCAACCCACTCGCTTGCAAATCCGAGCGCAAGTTAAACACGCGATCCAACGCATCTTTCACGTACGAAATATCCTTCTTGTTGTTCGATTTGAAACCGCCGTTGCCCGAACGCCTTCCAACCTCTCGAGACAACGCGTCCATTAACGCCCCGTATGTAACGATAGTCGGTTCGATTTTGTCTTTTTTCGTCATCGTGTTGAACTGATCGAACGCCAAATCGACTTTTCCAGCCTTCCCGTATGCCACAATCAAGCTCGTGTGCGTGATGACGTCAATGGTTAACCCTTTTGGATCTTGCTTCATTTGCTCAAACGCCTTTGCCGCCGCCTCGCAGTCTCCGTGCGCGGAGCACACCGCCAAGAGCTTGTTATATATGGTCGCAACTTCTGCGTTCGATAACTCCTCTCTCGCAGCTCCCAAAACAAAATTCGTAAACGTAAACGCGTGCGTCACCGGCGAGTTGCTCAACTTGTTCGATCGCTCGCACGACACCAAGAAATCCACCGTCCCGTGTTTCCTTATTCTCGTATCGTTCAAGCACGGAACCTTGGCGTCGCTCAGTCGTTGCAACAAATCAATCGCGTCTCCCAATCGATCGCACCGAACTAAATCGCTGTATAATCGAATGAAATGTCCAGAATCGTACTTCTTCGGTCCTAAACAATCCTCAAAGTTTGGATATTTTTCCAACAACTCGTCCAGAGGGACGTTATCGGCCACGCCCGCGATTAAGGGCGCAAATTTTTTTCTCCTTACGTTGCTGACTTTCGACGACGTCGGCGTGAACGGTTTATAGTGAGAAGAAGATTCTCCTCCGTTCGGTGACGACCGTCCGGGCGGGTGCGATCCTCCTCCTCCGTTCTTCTTCTTCCAAGAAGAGGAAGAAGATTTCGAAGATGATGATTTTGCCCTCGCAGATCCGGTCTTTTTCGAACCCTCATTCGCGCTCGGTTCGCTTATCGCGTGGATCTCGGTCTTTTTGTTCCTTTTGCCATCGCTTCTTCGTCCCGGGGCGATCGGGAAGAAGATCTCACCTTTGCCGTTGTCTTTCTCTTCGTTTTCGAAACTGGAACCGCCGTGAGAGGAAGCGGAAGCAGAACACGGAACGGAGAAGTGTCCTCGCCTCGAACAAGGGAGTGGATAATGCTCTTCGTTTTTGGGTGTCCTGCCGCCGCTTTTGTTGGGGATGCGCAGCAGCTGAGAAAATTCTTTTCTCAAAGACGAAGACGAAGATAAAAATCTCGCGCGGCGGTTCACTCCTCTAGACGAAGCAGAAGTGGACGCCACGGCCCCGGATGATGCGCTCCTCGTCGTCAACATCTCTCTCTTCTGTCTGAAAAGAGAGAGAGAGAGAGAGAGAGAGAGAGAGAGAGAGAGAGAGAGAGAGAGAGAGAGAGAGAGAGAGAGAGAGAGAAGTAATTATGAGAGCAAGACAGTCTTTTCTTCTCAGACAGAGAGAAAGAAAGAGCAAAAACGAGCAAAACCCTCCCACTGAAAGGGGGTGGAAATTTTGCCTCAAAAAATTTTTGCCCTCGAGGAAAATTTTTTGCCTGAAAGTTGGACTTTTTGGGCAGGAGGAGCTCCAACAAGGGAAATCCACGCAAGAAGAAGAAAAACGAGTGTTTGCTGCAAAAAAAAACATGAGCAGCTTTGTTGGGAGGAGGAGGAACTTTAATAAAATCGCTTTTTTTGCGCTTTTTAATACTACTACCGCCGCGAGGAGGACGACGACGACGACGAGGAAAAGACTTTTCGAAGGAGGAGGAGGAATGTCATCGTCTCGGCTTCTCTCTTCTTCTTTGTCTTCTTCTTCTTCTTCTTTGTCTTCGATGCGAATGAGGACGACGATGATGATGATGATGATGTTGAAGAATAACATCGACAGAATGGTTTCCTCTTCGAGCGCTTCTTCTTCTTCTTCTTCTTCTTCTGATAAAAGCGATGATGATTCCAAGACGACGAAAATGAAGGAAGAATTTGAAAGGCAGAGGGAAATGCAAGGCAAAATGCGCCGCGAGATGATTGAGATTGCCATCGACCGAACTGGATTGTACGAAACCGTTCAACAACAGAATGCGAAAGGGAGTTTGAATAATAATGACAAGAAGAACGAAAGGAAAAAAAATGAAGGTTTACTCGGGCACATCGAATCGCTGATTAAATTCCGAGGAGGTCCAATCACCGTCCACGAGTTCATGTCCGAAGCGCTGACGAACCCAACGTACGGGTATTACACGAAAACGTCTTCGAAAGATAAAGTATTCGGGAAGAGCGGCGACTTTACGACGTCGCCGGAGATATCGCAGATATTCGGCGAGTTGTTGGGCGTCTGGTGCGCGACGATTTGGGAACAGTTGGGGAAACCAGAAGAGTTACACTTGATTGAGTTTGGTCCCGGGAGAGGGACGTTGATGATGGATTTATTGAGAGGAACGAGTAACTTTAAAAAGTTTAGCGAGGCTTTACGAGTGCACTTGATTGAAATCTCGCCGGCGTTGAGGAAGAAACAGTTCGAGACGCTGAAATGTCAAGGGAGTTTGGAGACGTTTGAAAGCTTGAATAACCCGTTATTGGCAGAGATAAAACCGAATCCGTTTGCCGCCAAAAAAACTGATGATGATGATGATGATGATGATGATAGCGAGGAAGAAGATGAAAAGTTTTCGACGAAAGGGAACGTTTCTGGAATAACCGCGCACGGCACGAAGGTGTATTGGCACAACTCATTAGACGAGGTTCCTTCTGGTCCAACGTGTATCATCGCGCATGAGTTCTTCGACGCTTTACCCGTGCACCAGTTTCGACGCACCGAACGTGGATGGGTGGAGAAACTTGTCGCGATGAACGAGGAGAACAACAGCTTAGAGTTTGTACTTTCACCGGGCGCGACGTTGAGCTCTTCTCAACTCGTCAAGAGACGTTTGAGAAAGACATCGTCATCATCATCGTCATCATCATCATCATCCGATGTCAACAGTAGCAGTGATAGCGATATGAACAACGAAACGATTGTATCATTAGAAGTTTCGCCGAAAAGTATCGTCCATTGGGAAAAAATGATGGACAGAATCAACGACGAGGGGAAGAACGGCGGGAGAGGCGGCGCGGCTATCGCCATCGATTACGGCGACGAAGGACCTTTGGCAGATACTTTAGAAGCGATTAAAGATCATAAATTCGTAGAAAATCTGTTGGAAAGTCCAGGCGAGTGCGATTTATCGGCACATGTCGATTTTGGCGCGCTGCGAGGCGTCGTGGAAGAGCGAAACGAGGAAAACACGAGCGAGGTGAAATGTTTCGGTCCAACGACGCAACAGAAGCTTCTCTTAGAACTTGGTATCGTACAGAGACTTCAAAAATTAGCGGAGACGTGCTCTGAAGAACAGCTAGAAGTTTTAGCGGATGGCTGTCAGAGATTAGTCGGCGACGATAAAGTTGAGGAAGGCGAAACACCGGGCATGGGCTTAAGATACAAAGCGTTGTGCATGGTGAGCAAAAATTTACAAAGACCAGCCGGTTTTAGCGATGCGTAGTTTTAGTACCAGTAGTAATAGAAGTAGTAGTAGTAGTAGTAGTAGTAGTAGCGGTGGTGTGATTAGAAATTTGTTACATAGATCTTATTTGCGGCTGTCTTTTAAATCTCTTTCTCTTGCGATTCTATTTGCTTGTGGCGTGCTCGACATTTCTCAGTCGATTTCCTACAAAAGTATATTAATCTACACGTCCTTCGATCTCTTCGATCGATTTAAAAAAGTTTGACTGTTTGGACGTCGGACTGAAATCGGGCATTGTAGCCCAATCCACCGACGAGAATGATACCTTGCGGCGCAAGCATCATCACGTGTCCAGTTCGGTGTTCTCGGACGTTGACGTCGTCCCTATTTTGTTCGGTATTCGTAGTGAGAGATTCCTTCTTTTCCTCCTCCTCCTCTTCTTCCTCCTCCTCCGCGGCTTTCGGGTATTGCCTCGGCAACCAGTTCATCTTCGAAAGGTCGAGCACGGAGAACCCGGATTCGTAGAAAACGAGACCTTGCAAAGCGGCTAAGCCTCTCGTGCTCATCTTACCAGGAACTGTTGAGTTTGCTTGCATCCCTCGGCCGCCTTGAATGATGAGTCGGTTTCCGATTGTCAACATAGAATGGCCGACGCGAGGTGTCGGTGCTAAGCCAGTCGTTGTGACTTGCTGCCAGAGGATATCGCCAGTCTCGCTCAAGTCGAATTTCCACAAGTCGTTAAACGTAGTCGAAACGCGACACCCGCCGAATAAGTACGCGACGTCATTGACGACGCACAAAGTCGCCCCAGCCCTTGGACATGGTATCGATTCGTAAGCTCGACGGTTTTCTGGACAAAGTAACTTCCACGTCGCCGTGATTGCGAACGGACACGCGTCGTCCGTGCTCTCCAACGTGCACTCCCAGAAATCGTTGAAACACGCGTTCGTGTTTGACCCGCCAAAAACGAGCAATTTTCCATTCCGAGCGAACGTGGCGTGTCCCCATCGTGGCGCTGGTCTTCCGTGCACCGGATTCTTCTCGATGATTGTCGGTTCGTACCACGTCAACGAGCTCTTTCTTTCTAAAGCCATGGATATATCCTCGTTTGATTTTTTATCGGACGGAGCGAGGACCAAAAGATCGTCCTGGAATCCAGTGATGTAGCCTTGCGACCCTCCAAATAACGCGATAACTTCGCGTCCTAATCCAGGTTTGTTACCAAACACTCTCAACGTTTGTATCGACCCACTGCATCTAGGAAGCGGTGGCTCCCCAGACACGTGCAACTTTTCAAAGGCGTGCGTCGGATTCTTCCTCTCGTTCATATCTAAGAAGAAGACGTCGTTATGGAATCCAGAAGTACTTTGTCCACCGAACAGGATTACTTTCGTCAAATCCTTCCCACATTGCGTCGCGCGATGTAAATACCTCGGAGAAAATCCATCACAGTCTTCGTCTTCGTCGTTCTCTCCTCCTCTTCCTCCTTCTTCCGTCGACCCGTCGTTTTCGTGCGGAAACCAGTTCGGTTCATCCGACACCGTCGTCTCGCTCGACTCGCTTCTTCCGCCCCAGCGCATGATGCCGTCTTCTCCTTTACACCACATTCGATACTTCTTCTTCCAGACGAGCTCTGTTTCCGTGCTCTCGCGGGTAGATATGTTCCTAACAATAGTAATAATAATAATAATGAATGGATTGGAGGATATATTTGTCAGCATCCTGCGCACACACACGCGCGCGTAAAAAGCAAAACGTCTACAAAAAGCGCTTTTTCTACTAACGAACACGAACGCGAATAAAAAAGGTACAAAACTTTCTCTCTCATCAAAACGTCTCACCTCTCCTCTCTTCTTCCGAATTCTCGAAAGACGATCGCGCCTTCTTCTCCGACTTCTTTTTCGCACATCGTTTTCCACAATCGTTCCGAAGAGTTTACGACGTCGTGGAAGGATTTGGACACGCGTTGGATATTTCCAACGTTGTTGCTTTTCCCGGGAACGCGAAGTAAGATTTCCTCTTTGAGATGGTCCGGCAAAGCGTCAAAAAAGCAGAAAGAAGAAGGAATATTTGTCGCCTCAAAATCGTTCTCCTTCTTCTTCTTCTCTTCTTCTTCTTTTAACACTTCTTTGACGATTATCGCGCGCTTCTTCCCATCGGAAACTTTGCGAGCGACGACCGGCATTGTTGTTAAAATGTGATGAAAAAATGTGAAGAAAATGTGAAGAAAATGATTTGATTAAATACTTTTTATCAAAAATTCATCGTAGTACACGCGTCTTAAGAAGATGTCTTCTTCACGCCAGATCTTCCTCCATGGAGTGCGTGTGCGTCTCTCTATCTTGCGTGGGCAGATTATACACCGGGCAGCAGTGCACGCCGATGGTACTTCTCGTCATATCTTCGACTTGTTTTTGCGCGAGTTCGGGATTGTTCACCCACGTTTCGTAAAACGAAAACGGGCACTTGGCGACGCCTTTATCGCCGTCGCCGGAATTGTACACGCCGGTGTACCCTCGGTGAAGAAGTTTGAATAAGTGATTTTGAGATTGATCATTTTTGCGGGCGTCGCGTATGCCGGAGATGGAGAGCTGTGCGTAGTTCACGCCGTTTGTTTCAGTGCCGCATTCGCCTAACGTTCGTCCGTCGTTGCCCACAATCGCGGAGTGTCCAAAGTACGTGTACACGCCGTCGCTTCCAGACGCGTTTGCGACCGCGACGTAGACGTTATTCATCCACGCCATCGTTTTCGCCACCATCACTTGTTGCTCCTTGGCCGGATACATGTATCCTTGACAACGAACGACGAGCTCGGCGCCTTTCATCGCGCACTCTCTCCCTATGAAAGAAAAAAAAATATTAGTCGTCATCCAAAATGTGGAAACTAAAGAATAAAACTCACAGATTTCTGGATAGTTGCCGTCGTCACAAATAATCAGGGATACTTTCATTCCCTTCGGGCCTTCGCACACGTGGACCTCATCACCTGGGTACCACCCTTCGATCGGGCACCACGGTAAAATTTTTCTGTATTTCTGGACAATCTCACCTTCATCGTTGATGAGAACTAACGTGTTGTACGGCTGCTTCTTCGGATGCTCTTCGTGTCGTTCGCCGGTGAGCGAAAACACGCCCCAAACCTTCGTTTCTTTACACACTTTTGAAAACGCGTCCGTTTCTGGCCCCGGTATTGACACCGCGGTTGCAAAGCACTCGTCTTTATCGTACATGATGCCTTGCGTGGAATATTCCGGAAAGACAATCATATCCATTCCCGGCAAACCTTGTTTCATACCTTTGACGAGCTCGCATATTTTTCCAACGTTTTCCATCACTTCTTCGCAGTTGTGAAGACGTGGCATCGGGTATTGGTACACGCACACGCCAACCGTGTCTGGAGAGGAGGAGATATCACCTACAAGCATGTTTAATATTATTATTTTCAGTACGCGAAGGATGATAAAGAGGTAGAATAAGCGTCAGTTTGCAGAAGAGATGAGGTAGTTAGAACTAAATTTCGGGTGCGACCTTTGGCAGCATCCACTACGCGTATATAAAACTACACATCCGCTAGACGGAGAGATTAAGAGAGACAGACGCACACACGCACACACCGCCACCGAAAAACAGACGACGTGGAAACAACAACAAAAAAACGCGTGCGTTTCGTCAAAAAAAGCGAGTTTAGAGAGAGAATACTGAGATCATCGCTGAACTGTCTTTATAAAAGAAGAGAGACATGAGCAAGAAGGAAGACAAATTTACGTACCGTGTCGAGACATTTTCTTTTGTACAAAGGAAGCTTTTTGTGAGCACTTTGGTGCGAAAAAAAAATTTGATTGCCAAAATTTTATGGAGCAGAGAGAGAGAGCAGAGAAGTTGAGATTTTGAGCGTCGTCGTAGCTCTCCTGCTCTCGTTTCCTCTCCATTATATTTTACGTACCCGACGTACGACGACGTTCACGACGACGACGACGCGCGAACCTTTACCCTCTCGTTTCCTCTAGGAATTACAGAACAGAGCGTTCCTTTTTTCTGAAATCGATCTCAGAAGACAGAGAGAGAGACAGAGAGAGGAGACAGAGAGTTTATTTAGTGAGAAATAAAACTACTCGCGCGTAACCGTACTTGTTGACGTATTTGAGAAAGAGTGGTGATAATTTAAGCGGCGCAGTAAAAATTCACAGAGATGTCGTCTGCCTCTGCGTCGCACCTCTGCGCTCACGCGAGGACGAGAATAGCGTCGAATCAAATAGCATCGACATCATACAACGCTAAACCGCATGCGAGACCATCACGAACGGGACTTCGCGTGACCAACGCAGCGGACGATTTCCGAACGTCCTCAAAATCGACGAAATCGTCCTCCTCGCGTTTGCCGGCTGGAAGCAGTTCTCGTTCGGGGGATAATTCGTTCAATTCTTCGGGAAGTGGAAAAGTGAATACGAAAAAAATATCGCACTCGTCGACGGCGGCGTTTAAAACCAAAGGAGCATCGACGAGGGTGTTAGGGAGGGCGATCAGCATACCGAGAGGTGAGAGCGCCGGCGCGAGCATGGATTTGGATATTGGCGGAGATGTGGCTGACCTAGACATCGATGCGCTCTTATCGAGGGTGAACGAGTTGCACGCGGCGAGCGAAGCGATGAACGTGTTGCCTACGCAAAGGGAGTTGGATCAGCTGGAAAATACTTTAGAGAAGGAGTCTATTTCGGAGAAGGAAACGATGCGTGGATTAAAGAAGCCAAAGAGCACGACGACGAGAAGCAAAGCGGAGGCGAGCGCGGCGGCGATGAAGAAAAAAAGAGACGACGAAGAGTTACTTCTCATGGGCGACGACGAGGACGACGACGAAGATCTCGACTTAGATGACGACGAGGAAGACTTGGACAGCGAAATCATCGAAGGGAATGGATCTCTCGGCATTGAAATTGCGTCGATTGAAGCGGAATTAGAAAAGAAAATTACAAAGGAAACGATAAAAGGGAAGAAAGGAAAAGGAGAGGAGATAGTTTTACCAAAGACGCGAAGAGTTATCAAGTCTGCGGCGAATGTTCGAACAGAGCGCGCGATGCGCATTGCCAGAGGCGTCCGTTCGCAGAGGAACTCGTCTTCGACGAAGAAAGCGATCAAGAATGAAAATCAAAAAGCGGCTGAGTTGGATGAAGTCTCGGAAAGAGTGCGAGCCTCGGACAAGATTGTCGGCAAGATGCAAGAGGCGAGGCTGGCCAAGCGAAAGACAAAACCGTCGCTCAAAAAAGGACGAACTCGCGTTTTGAATCCCAGAGGAATTCTTCAAGCAAACCAGCACAGTGCGCAACAAGTAGATTCCATGAAAGTGTATTTAAAAGAAATTGGATCGGTATCTCTGTTGAATGCGAACGAAGAAGTGCAGTTGGCGAGGAAAATTCAAGACTTGATGAACTTAGAGACGACGTATAAAGAGTTGGTCGCCAAAGTCGCCGAAGGTAACGACCCTATCGCGCAAACGCATGGAGATAAAGTCACCAAGAGCATGTGGGCCAGGGAATTAGGTTTAACCGAATTCGAACTCGAAATGAGATTAACGGAAGGGAAGAACGCGAAGAACCATATGATTCAAGCGAACCTTCGATTGGTCGTTTCCATCGCCAAGCGATATGCGAATCGCAACATGTCTTTCCAAGATTTAATTCAAGAAGGATGCGTTGGTTTAATCAGAGGCGCCGAGAAGTTTGATTTCGAGCGTGGCTATAAGTTTTCTACGTACGCGCACTGGTGGATCCGCCAAGCCGTGACGAGATCCATCTCGGATCAATCAAGAACGATTCGTTTGCCCGTGCACTTGTTTGAAATCATTTCGCGAATGAACAAACTCGAACAAAAGTTCATCGTCCAGAACGGACGAGAAGCTACGTTGGAGGAAATTTCGGCGATGATGGAAATGCCTCAAGTGAAAATCACGCAGATAAAGAAAGCTGCCATGGCTCCAGTATCCTTGGCGCAAGCGGTTGGCGCGGATGACGATAAGCGAACGGTTGAAGACACGTTGGTTGATAACATCACGGAACACCCGGAAGAATCTTCCGGTAAAGTGCTTCTTAAGGAAGACTTGGAAAACGTTTTGAACACTCTAAACCCGAGAGAACGAGACGTGTTGCGTTTGCGATACGGCTTAGACGACGGTAGAGTGAAAACGTTGGAAGAGATTGGCAACGTGTTCTCGGTGACTCGTGAACGTATTCGACAAATCGAAGCTAAGGCGTTGAGAAAGTTGAGGCAACCATCCAGAAATGGCATCTTGCGAGATTATATCCCACCCGCGAGCGCATCTTCAATAGGTTTGGAAGCGAGCGAGGACGACGAAGGCGACGAACGCATCTCCTCGTTGTCGAACCGTCAACCTTCGCCGCGTTGATGAGTGTAAAATAACGAACAACAACAGAAATTCTTAAAACGTCAGTCACGATTTGTAATAGAAGTAATAATCATAGCTTTGAGCGCGTTTGTGCAATATCATCAAGAAGTAATAACAACACCACTAACAACTGCATTAATAATATTCGAATAACATAGTAAAAACTAAACTAATATCCGCTCTCTTGGATCAATTTCAACCCCGCGAAGAACAAGAGCGCGAAGCCGCCGATGCTCGCCAACACAACCCCGCCGACTCTCTTCGCGATCCCACCTACCGACGCGTCTGTGTTATCGTCAATCTCCAACTCCATCAAACCTTTATTCACAATCGGCGCGTCTCCTCCTGGGCCACCCGGCAAAGTCTTCTTCGTTCTCTCGTACACTTCTCTTTGCACCGTCCCAAAACTCTTCTCGCTTCCCGACGCGAACTTCTTCAACTGGTTTCGCATCAACGCCGACGACTCCATCCTCATCAACGACGGATCGTTAATCGCCACATCGTACGGTAAACCCAACAATTCCATCTCTCGTAAATACTGCTTGGCCATTTCCACGTCTCCAAACGCCGCCACGCAACACATCGCCTGATATCGAATCTCTCTTCGCACCGGAAGAGAAGCGTCCTCGTCGAGCTTCATCGCTTGTTCGAGCTTTTTGTACCCTTGCATCCGTTCGCCTTGCTCGTACAACCCTCTGGATTCATCCAAAAGAGTTTCCGCTGGATGTCCTCCTCCCGACGATGTAGAAGGTGGTGGCATCGCGCGCACTACCACTTTCTTCTTCGCATCATCTCTTCTTCTTCTCGTGACGGTGTGTTTTCGTTCGTGTTTTTCCAGCGGTCGTCGTCCACTCGATGATGATGACGACGCGAAGAATGTATTTTGTTTTTGTCCCTTAATCGTCGTCGTCGTCTTTTTTAACGCCGAAGAAGAACAACTCGTGGACGCTCTCGTCGAACTCGTCGTCCTCATTCTTCTCTGTTGTTGTCCTTCACGTTCTCTCAAAGAAAGCGTCTTCGTCGTCGGGGATATCGATGAGAGAACTATTTTCATATCTCTCGTGTTTTGATGTGTTTTTGTGTTGTTTTTGTTTTGTTTTGTTTTGTTTTGGACGAGTGTTCTTTTGGCGGTTCCAAGAGCACCAAATACGAGCGTAATCGAAAAATCTCTCTTTTTGGCTTGGGTGGACTGTTGTTGTTTTTGGTTTTGTTTTGGTAATCTCCTCTCCAAAGAAAGATAACGCGCGAACAACACACATAATATGTTTGCCGTCCAGTCGTCCATCTGCGCGCGCAGCAGTTCGTGCCAATTAAAAACGCAAAAGACCACCAGTTCTAAGAGAGTTCAAAGATGCCACCATTCAGCGGTACGTTTGTTTTGTTTTGTGTGTTGTATGCGCGCTCGTCGTCGTGCTCTCGTCGTGTCCTCCTCCCTTCTAGAGAGAGAAAAGAAAGCAAATTTTCTCCCTAGTAGATCAAGATGTATTTGTGCTTTTGCTCGTCACGCTTTACTAATACCTTATCGCTCTTCTTTCCGTTGTTCATTTATTATATATATTATCATCATCATCATCACAACAGGTTCAAGTCAACGCCTTAGGGGTCTCTAAGAGAACCATGGTACGATCATCATTTTCTTCTCCTTTTTTCGCCTTGATTTTCCTCTTTGTTGATTTGTGTGAGAGAGCGGTTTTGAGCGTGTTGGTAAAACGAGTTTTACTACCCGAAGCGCGTATCTTTTCAAATCCTCTTTCTTTCCCTTTCTCTCTCTGTGAATCACGCACACTCAACTCACATATGAATTTTTCCTCATATAATAGGAATCTGTCAAGGAGAAAGCCTTGATTGCCTCCACCTCCTTGGCGACGCTCGCGGTTACCTCTCCGGCGTTTGCTTACGACTTGTTCTCGGCGGAAAACTCCGGCGCCATCAAGGTGTGGATCGGCGGTTTGTTCATCGGCGTCTCCGGCGTCTCCGCCATCTTCTTGCCGTTCGTGACTGGCACGTTAAACCCGATCCAAATGGCCGTCAACTTGGGTTTGGTCAACGGTGAAGTCAGCAACTTGAGAAAGTTCAAGAGAAACGGCGAACCGATGGAGCACGGCACCAAATTCGGTCACAAATGGTACGACACGAGCGCGTTCGTGAACGGCAAGGACATCGATTTCGCGTTCACGAGCAAAACTATCGAGGCGCAAGAGAAGTAACTTTATAATCACACGCAGACATCAAAAGACATTGTAACTAGATAAAAATACTTCTATACCATTAAACGCAGTACGATAGTTTGTTCTCGGAAAGAGGAAGAACTGACTTCCTTCAGAAATTGAGCGCCCCCACAATCAAACACATCATCATCTTTACGCGATGATGATGATGTCATCCTCAATATCGTCGACGACGACTCAAAAGCATCAGCAGCGCGCCACTCGACTGCTTTCATCCTCGTTATCTTCCTCTTCTTCTTCTTCTTCTTCTTCTTCTGGCGGCTTCCGTCGTCGTCTTTTTTTATCTGATGGACGACGGCGCAAAACCAACAACATCACGACGACTTTGAAAGCGTCGTATTCCTCTTCGTCCTTATCCTCGAGTAGTTTCGTGGATACTTCGGACGCGGAGAACTACGACGTCATCGTCGTTGGCGCCGGGCACGCCGGGTGCGAAGCCGCGCTGGCGAGCGCACGCGTTGGCGCGCGAACGCTTCTGTTGACGTTGTCGCTCGATAAAATAGCGTGGCAACCGTGTAACCCGGCGATAGGCGGACCGGCGAAATCGCAAGTCGTGCACGAGATAGACGCGTTAGGTGGGAGCATGGGGAAGATTGCAGATAAGACGTACTTGCAAAAGCGAGTTTTGAATTCTAGTCGAGGCCCAGCCGTGTGGGCGCTTCGAGCGCAGACGGATAAGTGGGAATACAGCAACGCCATGCGAGAAGAAGTGGAGAGCAACGAGAGAGTGTTCATTCGGGAAGGGATGGTGACTGAATTGATGGTGAACTCTAACGACGAGTGCGTTGGCGTTGAGACGCACTTTGGGATGCAGTTTCACTCGAAAGCGGTGGTGTTGACGACTGGGACGTTTATGAACGGTAAGATTTGGGTCGGGAGGAAAACGATCGACGCCGGACGAGCCGGGGAAGGCAGTTCGGTTGGATTGACCGAGCACTTGATTAATCTGGGATTTGAAACCGATCGATTGAAAACCGGGACGCCGGCGAGAGTGGACGCGAGGACGATTGATTACACCAAGTGCGAGGAACAAAAAGGCGACGAGGACGCCAAGTTTTTTTCCTTCGATCCGAGGAATCATTTGGTCATTCCGCAAATGTCCTGTTATCTAACCAGAACGACGCTGAAAACGCACGAAATTATTCGCCAAAATTTACACGAGACGCCGACATACGGCGGGTGGGCGAGCTCGAAAGGACCGAGGTATTGTCCTTCCATTGAAGATAAAATTGTAAAGTTTGCGGAGAAGGAGTCGCACCAAATTTTCCTCGAACCGGAAGGTAGGAAAGCGCCTGAAATTTACGTTCAGGGGTTTTCCACTGGGTTACCGGAGCGATTACAGTTGGAATTATTGAGAACGTTACCGGGATTAGAGAACGCGACGATGATGCGTCCGGCATACGCGGTGGAGTACGATTACTTACCGGCGCATCAATGCACGAGAGATTTACAGACGAAAAAAATCGCCAACCTGTTCTTCTCTGGACAAATCAACGGCACGACCGGGTACGAAGAAGCCGCCGGGCAAGGTTTAGTCGCGGGTGCAAATGCAGCGGCGAAAGCATTGGGAACGAAACCATTAATTTTGGAAAGAGAAGGCAGTTATCTCGGGACATTGATTGACGATTTGGTGACGAAAGATTTGCGCGAACCGTACAGAATGTTAACGTCCAGATCGGAATACAGATTAGCCTTACGAAGCGATAATGCGGACGCGCGATTAACACCCATAGGAAAAGAGTGTAACTTAATCGACGACGAGCGCTTCAAAATGTTCGAAGATAAAAGGGATACGATTGAAAACGAGTTGGCGAGATTGAAAAAATTTCGATTGAAAGAGTCCTCTCCGCTCGTCGCCGCGGCGTTGGAACAATCCAAAAATCTCGGCGCGGGCGGGAAGCAGTCGTTCACGTTGGAAGAGCTTTTGAGAAGACCAGGCGTCACGTACGACAAGTTTGTCGAATACAAACGAGACGCTGGAATCGACGAGATTCCGAGACCTCTGACAAAATGGGAAGCCGAGTGCGTGGAAATTCGCGTCAAATTCGCCGGTTTCATCCAAAGACAAAAAGTACAAATCGACCGCGACTTGAGCAAACACGGGAAAGAAATTCCATCGGAAATCGATTACAAGGACATCCCGATGAGGTTAGAAGCGAGAGAAAAGCTCGAAAAAGTGCGTCCGTCGACGATTGGCCAAGCCAGTCGCGTCGGAGGCGTCACGCCGGCTGATATTAACAGTCTCTTGATCCACATGGAAGTCTTACATCGTGAGAAAGAAAAAGCTCCATAATAAAGTTTGTTTGCGAAAGAATTTTGCGTTCTTTGCGCGCAAATATACCAACATAGTAAAAGCAGCTCTCGTGTATTTATTTGTAACATATAACATTCATCATCATGTTCACCGCACAAAAGCGAGGAGTCGTTCTTTTCTCCTCTCCTTCTTCTTCGTCTTTGTCGAGAAGAAGGAGAAAAACAACAGCGGGAAAACAGTTGAAGAAGAAAACAGAATGTAAAAGTGCTTCGTCGAAAACATCATCATCTTTACCGCCCGGAATACTCGTTCAAGTCGCAAAAACCGCGTGGAATCTTGGATGGAACGTAATGATGAGTCAACTCGCTCCGAAAGATAAAGTCTCCGGGGAATATTCGAGACCAGAATCGCAGTTTCGCGTCAAATATTTCGACGATGATGGTTTTCAGTCTTTGGAAGGTAAAAAATTGTATCTTTTCGCGGGAAAAACGTGCCCTTGGGCTCATCGAACGTTAATAGTGAACGAGCTGATTAAAAAGAGCTCAAAGCAAAGAAGAAACGAAGAAGAAGAAGAACAGGTGGAAATAATATATCTGGAACCGAACAAGAATACGGGTTTGTGGACGGTGCCGAAAGAGGCCGTCGAGCGAATCTTCTTTCGCGACGACGGCGATACCGGCGAACAACAACCGATGATTGAAACGTTAAGAGACGTGTACTCGCACGTTTCTGGAACAAAATTCGAAGGTCGAGCCACTGCACCGTTATTAATTAGTGTCAGTAATGGTAGAGCTTTTGAGATTGTCTGCAACGAATCGGCCGATATCATTCGTCTCTTCGATTGTTTAAACGGAGAGAACGATGAACTATATCCAAAAGAGAATAGGAAAGAAATCGATGAAATGTGCGCTTACTTGTTCGAAAACGTAAACAATGGCGTGTATAAAGCTGGCTTTGCGCAATCTCAAGCTACGTTAGACGATGCCGTCGATAAACTCTTCCAGGCGTTGGACGTCTTGGACCAGAAGTTAGAGAGGTCGAAGTTTTTGCTCGGCGACGACTCTCTGACTCTCTGCGATATCTGCTTCTACACCACCCTAATCCGTTTCGATGCGGTTTATAACCATCTCTTTCGTTGCACTCGCAAGCGGATATGCGATTATCCCAACTTATCCCGGTACTTGAAAACTTTATACGCCTTGGACGCGTTTCGAGAAACCACCGATATCGCCGGGATTCGAGAACAGTATTACACCTCCTTGTTTCCACTCAATCCAGGAAATCTCGTTCCGCCGCTGCCGTTTTCCTCCAAAGATGATTGGTTGCTCTCGCTTTAGCTTTAGTATTTAGAGTATTTAGAATAAAAATATACAGAAACGGATGATACACAACGATACCACTCGTAGCGCAGAGCGCAGAAACACACACTCTCTCTCTTTGTTTATTTGTTTGTTTGTCGTATTTTGTTGAGGGGCAGCCCAAAAAAAAAGCGAAAAAAAGCTTATCCCGAGGGAGAATTAACCTCATTCTTAGACGCGCGCGTACTGTGTCATCATCATCACGCGAAACGAGCATTTGGAATCACGTCTTAGATTCGAATAAAGAAAACACTTAATTTTACACAACTACACGATGTCTGCTTTAGCTTCCACGTCGTCCTTCGTGGGCAACGCGAGCGCGTTCCGTAAATCCGCCGTTCCCTCTCAAACAACGAAAAAAGAGGTTTTGAGAATGACGCCTATGTCTGCTTTGCGCGGTAGGTCGTTGCAAAACACTCCGGAGGGAGTTTCCGTGGATAAAAAGGGCGCAGACTTTTTCAACAAAACGTATTACCCGAAAGCCGAGGACGTGGATAATTCGCGCAAGCCGTGGGTGGTCGTCGATGCGACGGATTTGAGACTCGGGCGAATGGCGTCCGTCGCGGCGACGTATTTGAGAGGTGGGAACGTGGCGACGTACCACCCGTCGTTTACCACTGGGGTGAACTTGGTCGTCATCAACGCGGAAAAAGTGGTCGTTTCGGGGAAGAAATTCGAGGATAAGTTATACAGAAACTTCTCCACGACCGGGAGACCCGGGTCCATGAAGATTGAGACGTTCCGTCACTTGCAAGAGAGATTACCGGAACGCATCGTCGAAAAAGCAATCAAAGGCATGTTGCCGAAAAACAGAATGGGTCGAGAAGTGTTTAGACACTTGAAAGTGTACAAAGGGTCGGAACATCCGCACGCGGCGCAAAACCCGACGGATATTACCAAGGATTTGTTGGAAAAGTGCGGCGGAGCAGCATGCGTAGTCAACCTGGAAGAGAGAAAGTAGAATTCTTTTCTTCTTTTGAGAGAGGTTAGCAAATTATATCTACTATATTGTCCTTAGCTTTTGTTTATTATATATATCATTGATACACATACGTATATCTATCTATCTATATATATATCCATACGTGCATTCTCTCTTATTTTTATGACGCGTCGTTCTCTTATACTTCTACTACAATTTGTTATTCGTTTCTATGTGCGTTATATCCTATTCGCGCTTTCTCCCGCCTCAAATCTTTATCCAACATCTTCAAAATCTCCTTCTTCTCCATAACCCCATTCTTACAAGTTTTATTATTATCGAACCGGACAGATATCATCAATCTTCAAAATCATTCTCGCGCACTCTGTGGCCAAGCTCAAAGCCGAAGTCGTTACTAAAAGCGGCTGCAAAACGTTCTCCTTTCTCATGTCGCTCACCGTCCCTTTCTTCACGTTGATGCCTTCGTGGACGTTGCCCAACATGGCGTGTTTGTTTCTCAACTCCGTGACGATTTCAATTGGATTCAACCCGGCATTTTCAGCTAAAGTGTACGGAATAACCTCCAACGCTTCCGCGAACGCTTTCACGCAGACCGATTCCATCCCAGATAACGTTCGCGCCCACTGTCCTAATCTCACCGATAACTCAATCTCCGCCGACCCTCCGCCGGTGATTAAAAACTGCTTGTGCGCCAAACATCTGATGACGCACAAAGCGTCGTGTAACGATCGATCAGCTTCGTCTAAAACCAACTGATTTGAGCCTCGAACGATGACTGAAACCGTTTTCCCCATGTTTTCAATTCCAGTCACTTTCACCACCTTCGATTTACCACACACGACTTCCTTCGCCAACTTGGCTCTTCCCAACTTTTCCGGCGTCAATTGCTCCGGATGCGCCACTGGTTGCAACTTCAACGTCTTCGCGATAAACTCAATCTCGTCTCTCTCCACGTCTTTAATGACCATAATCTTCGCTTTTTGTAAATAATGCATCCCCAACTCGGTCACCGCGTCTCTCAAGATTGATTTTTGAATCAACAAAACGTTGCACCCAGTCGCTTTGATTTTCTTGATCAAACCGATGACGTAATTCCTCTCCTCTTTTAAAATCCTGTCCATTTGCGTGTAATCGCTCACAATCACGTTATTCTCCATGTCCGTTTTTGGTGGACTGATACAAAACTGAATCAACGCTATTTTCGCGTCCTCTACGGTATGAATCCCCGACCCGGAGCCTTTGGCCGTTTTCTGGTCAAACACGATGCCTTCCGTCAACTCGGTATCGTCGATCGTCCCGCCTTGCTTTCTCACGCACCTCACGTCTCTCAAATCCACTAAATCCGGTCTCTTATCGTCCAAAATCCTACTCACAGAATCCACCGCGATCGGTGCCAACACGTCCGAATACTGCGCGACGACTTTACTCCCTAAACTCGTCGTCGCCGCGTTTATCAACTGTTCTCGGTCGTTGATGTTGACCGGAATCGCAAACGTTTCCGTCAACTTGCACGCCTCGTCGCACGCCAACGCCAACGAATCCGAAATAATCGTCGGATGCACGCCTCTCGCGAGTAAAGCTATGCATTTATTCAACAACGCTCCGCACAGAACCGCGACAGACGTCGTCCCGTCTCCGGCGACGATGTCTTGGGATTTCGACAGTTCCACCAACATCTTCGCCGCCGGATGCGTGGCTTTCATCTTGGACAAAATAGTCGCCCCATCGTTGGTAATCGTCACGTCGTTTTTCTCCGAGACCATCATCTTATCCATACCTCTCGGCCCTAACGACGTTCGTATCGCATCCGCGAGCTTCTTCGCCGCCGTCATGTTTGAAATGCGAATGTCGTGTTTCAGTTTGTCGTCGGTGTACCGTTCCCCGACTGTTGATTGTTTTTGTGTTTGTTGTACTGCCATCTTTCTCTATCTGTTGTCTTTCGGAAAATGATCGCGCGTGCGTGTGTATGTGTGTGTATCTCACTTATGCTGTTCGTCTCTCACTTCTTCTCTTCTCTTTAAGTATATATATAATAAGAGCTGCTAAAAGTATGACGAGATCTGTAGACGATGATGATGATGATGATCGCAAAACAGAAGAGAGAGAAAAGAGAGAGAAAAAAAAGACCAAATTTTTTCAAAATTTATTTTTTTGTTGACTGAGAGGAGAGTCCTTCTTTTAGTGGCTAGTTTTACGAGAGTATTTCTTACGGATGATGTGTCCTCCTCCTCCTCTTAAGTGAAGAACGAAGAAGAAGACAAAGAAGAAGAAGGGAGAAGGGAGAGGATGAATAACAACGTGGATGACGACGTGATGCCTATTCCTCCCCCTATTCCTCCTCTTATTCCTCCTCCTCCTCCTCCTCCTCCTCCTCCACCGAGATTTGGGCGAATTGAGAAAATTGTTGAATCCAAGAAGGAGGAAAAAAAGAAGAATTTGAAGGATGATGATGATGATGTAGCGCCTCGAACGACAGCAGAAGACGAAGACGAAGAAGAAGAAGAAGACGACCAAGAAGAAGAAGAGGGAAGCGTCTCTGCCACTGCTGTTGACAATACTACTACTACTACTAATAAAACGACCACCGAAACGACGAAGATGAATTCTGCAAAAAGTTTTTTATCGAAAACGAACACGAAAAGTGGCATCGAAGATATCTCGCACTTGGTTTCGAAAGCGCACGCGCTGATGTGCGAGTTACGATTGTTATCGCGCGTCGTACCGGACGAGTGGAAAAACAACAGAAAGAGCAACAATAATAGCAGTAATAAATACAAACCAATCTTGTTCGATTTCAAGTATTTAGAAACGCCGGAGAAGATTGAACATTCGATTTCGAAATCGGCGACGTCGAGACGGTTGGACGCGGAGTTTAGGAGGAAGTACGAAAAGCTTTTAGAGAGGTATTATTTGGCATTTAATGCGATTACAACTTGGTACAAAGGGTTCGTAAAGTTTACCGAGGACGTGGAGATTGGTGTATACGGAAGCGAGACGATTGAGACGCTTTTGACGAATCGAGAGGGGAAACAGCTTTTACCGGAAGCGGTGGCGTTGTTTGGGCAGATTTTGTTATCCATAGATACGACGTTCGATTACGAAGTGAAAGAACGCATAGTGGTGGCGTATTATCGGTGTAAGAGGAACGCGTACGATGCCGGCGATGGAACCGCGTATTCCTACGACGCGACTCTTGCGCAGTTTGAAGACGTAGTGAAGTTGACAGAGAGGACGAAATACGGCGCTTCTTTGTCGTCCTCGACGTCGTCGTCGTTGTCATCGTCGTCGTGGTTGGGAAGTAGTACTCTTACAAGTAGCAGTAGCAACAGTGGCGGCGATAGCAAAAACAACGATAGCAATAGTGAAAACAGCTTAGAGAGCAATTTCCCGAGCGGGTACCCGCACGACGCGTACTTCTCGAGGTTTCCGATGCCGAAACGAGCGTTATCGCTCGCGATTGGAAAACTTCGTTCGGACGATATTTATAACTGTTGCTCGGAATATTATCCAGACCCCGATCATCGGTCGATAGCGTTGTCGCAACAAGCGTCTTTGTTGGTTTCCATCTTGTGGTTCTCCCCGGAAACGTTGATGGATAAACCAGAAGTGATGCGAGAGATTGTGGAGAAACATTTTGCCGATAACTGGATCGTCAATTGGACGTTCGGTAAAACGATAGATCTGCGAATGGCATGGAAACGATGCGAGGCAGCGAACGAGGCTTTGAACATCGCGTTAAACGCAAAGAATGTGCAGAAATTATGCGTACGGTGCGATAGAAAATTCAACGAGATCTCGAAAGTCTTTCGCTCGTTTTTCGCAAAGAGGAAAATCGTCGACGAGAAGTTCGTTCTCGATAACGAAAGTTTGATTCTCGATAGTTTGCGAGATGCCAATAATTGGTTGCGCTGGTGTTTGCTGCATAACGTTTCTCAAAATACAGACTTATCATCCTCGTTTGCGTATTACGCGCCGAAAATGGAACGACAAATGGAACTTTTGCTCGACGTCGCCGAAATCGAACGCGTTACGAAACTCACGTACGCAAAGTTGTTAAAAGATAAAAACACGCGGTGGGAAAACGCGCGAGAAGAAGCAACGTCGAGAATTTCCGAACTGTCGCGCTACTTTGCTGGTTCGGAGACTTTGACTAAGTTTTCCGTGAAGAAGGACGAGAATTTGACGCACTGGTTCGCGCACATCGCCGAGCAAATAGAACAGTTGGAGCACACGCAGCCTTCGAAAACGATTCAGCAACTTTCCTCCGCGTTGCTTGAAGTCGATAACTTTCATTCCATCAACACCAACCTTCAAGCGAAAACGTACATTGCAGAGGCTCGACAGTTTTTAGAAGTCATGTTGAAAACAGCGAGCGTCGGTGAAAAAGCGTTGAATACCATCACTGCTGTTTCGGACGCCTCGTATGCGTGGTCGGTTAAAGATTCAATACGCGAAGCTTTGCGTAGTCGCGTGCAACAAGATCCCTTCGCGTGTTCTAAAGTGCGTTCTTTGCTGCTCAAGCTGCGTTCAGTGCTCGAGATGCCGCTCATGCGCATCTCGAGCGACGAGCGCAGCGAAGACGTAGACGCGTGTTCAAAATTTTACAGCAAAGAAATTGCATCTTACGCGAGCACGATATTGACCGTCATTCCTGAATCCGTGTTTAAAATACTCGACGAGAAAGTGGTGAGTCTACGAACATCAGAGCTTACAAACTTACCGGCAACGATTGAAAAGCGAGAACTCACCGAGTACGCAAAATTAGAAACGAGAGAGGAACTGGCGCAAACGACTCATAACATAGCCGCGTTCGCGCGAGGTATTTTAGCGATGGAGAAAACGTTCGTTGGCGTTATTGAACTCGACCCGAGAAAACTATTAGAGGATGGCATTCGCGAGCAATTGGCGCGACGATTGGCAAAACTATTCGACGAGGAGTGTAGATTCGAAGGGCACGATCGAGATTCCGCGCGAGTATTCAAAGAGAAACTCATCTCGTGCGTCGAAAGGCTCGAAGCTTTCAAAAGCTCGTTCGAATACATTCAGGATTACGTCAACGTGCGAGGATTGAAAGCGTGGCGAGAAGAGTTGGCACGAGTGAACCAATTTTGCGTCGAGCGCGAAAAACGCGCTTTGGGAAGTCCTTCGGCGAGCAGAAACGTGTGTACCTCTTCGACGCCGCGCGCGTTTGCGTTGGGAATACCGATCTTTCCTCCCACCAAAAATGAACCGGATTCGCAGACGTACATGGGTAGAATCGTTCGAAAACTGATTAAATTGACGTCTGAACCGAAATATATCGACGAAACTATGATTTTTCTTCCCAATCGATTCGCCTGGGTCGATTTCGTGAAAACCGATAGACAGAAATTGAGTTCGAGTACGTTTAAAATCGTGAATAAAGCGATTGGAGTTTCCGGTTTACGCTCGATGGATGAGTTATTGACGAGTATTATCGCTCAAAGTTTGAGGGAGTGCGTCGCTGGCGCGATCGTTGCGAAGACGTTAACACGCGTTGGTGAAGGAGTAAGGGACTATCGCTTACCAAATCTGGACGAGGCATTCGTGAAGAACTTTTGCAAAGATTTACACGGTATCGGCGCGTGTTTACTCTTGCGAACGTTCGTGAACACAGAATTGAGTTCGAGCGCGAAAATTGATTCTGGAAATTTGGTAAAAGCAATTGAAAACGTGAACGACGCGATGCTGTGTGACGAAACTCAACACGTTTTGAGCGCCAAACTCTTGCCCTCGCAATCGAGATTTTACGAGGAACTCAGCGATAAGTTAAAAAGTATTGGATTCCAAACGCCTTTATTGCAAACGTACGTGAAAATTGACGAATCCGACGCACAAAAAATCAACGTCGCGGACGTTCTTTTCGTATTTCTTGAGAAATACGTCTTTCCAAACGTTGAATACTCGGAAGAATTGAAAATTCTAATCGCGAGCGAGGTGAGCGGAAGGAGCCTTTTCAGATACGACGTGTCTGCCATCATCGTAGGCATCGCGAGCTTATGCGCGCAGTTCAACGGGACCGAAACGCTCACGCAGCACATCGCCTCCGTCGGCCTCGAAATCAAATCAAGAATCGCGGCGATTGCCATGAAGAGAAGAGAGGACAAACTTTCGAAATACGCAAACGTCAAACCTCCGAAGCCGGGAGGTAGTATTGTGAGCACTCGCAAAAACATCGCCCGAGGAAACTTGGAGCGAACGTACTCGTATCCGGACGACGTGCGCAAATTGGTCGCGTACTTGGAAACTTTGTCGTATTTCGCGAACGTCGATAGAGAAGTTTTAGAAAGGTTTGTTCCTTCGTACGTATTGCACAACGCGCACTCGTATGTCGATCTCTCGTACTGATTTATTTATTTATTTATTCACCTGTAGTAACCAAGCATAGTTGTAGTATATTAAAAAATCTAAATGTCAGCTGTACTACCTACTGTACTATAAATTCTTGACGGACGACACCACCGGAACGCACACGCCGTCTTTTCTTAAATCGTAAGATGCCTTCTCATCGTCGTAAATCCAATTTCTCCTCTCTAAAGTTCCTAAATTTAAGTAATCTATCTCCTCGCATCTGAGAACGCAAACTAAAAAATCTTCCATCGGCGCGTCAAACGCTGCGCTCTGATCTTCTCCGAACGATTTTAACTTTTCTATTTGTTTCTCTCTCAACTCTTCCGTATTTCGTTGCATCTCTCCCGCGTCCTGGGGTAATAAGAATTGACCTTTGCCGCCCGCGTTCATGTGATCCCAAAGACGGCGTCTTTCGTCTCCGTCGGAGACGAGATCCACACTCCCACTGAAGCGCCATTGACAATTCGAATCTTCTACCCACCAACACACTTCCCCATCAGCCGTCGCTGACCCATCTTCGAGAGCTTTCGCAAACTTATTCGATTTCTTCGAACACTTCATCGATACGAGCACTTGCTCTTTCTCGCTCGTCTTCAAATCTTCAAACAACACGCTTCTCACTTTCGGTTTCCCTTGACTATTCACCGTGGCTAATTGAATGACGTACGATTGCGGAAATTCGCGTCGCATCTTTGCAATCGCCGCGTACGGAGAAGAAGTCGTAGTAGTAGCGTTCATTATTAGTATTTATTTCCTGATGGCGTTCTTCTTCAACTCCTCTCTCAAATGCGTCTTGAAATCGTCCGTTTCTTCGGTGTCGTCCCAATCGTTCTCCCACTGCGCCACGTCTTCTTTCTCCTCGTTTTCTCTCGTCCACTCTGTTTTCGTTTGCGTTGAAGTAAAGAGAGAGAGAGAGAGATCGTCAGTTTTTACGCACAAAACAAAGAACAAAACACAAACGATCGAACAGAAAAGAAACGAGAGAGAAGAGAGATCTCAAATCTTCGTTTTACGATTTTAAATGTTATAATATACCTTCTTCGTTGAACTCCTCGAACTCGTCGTCGCACTCTAAATCTACAAGCTCTTTTTGCTTCTTCTTATTTTGTTGTTCTTTCGCGAGGGTTTCGTTGCTTTTAGTGTTGGTCATGACTTTCTCTCTTTACTTCTGCGTGTGAGTTGTGCGGTACTTTCTGTCCTTCTCTCGAAAGACGTTAGGGTTTAACACCCTAAATAAACCGCTTTCGATTTTTTCCTCAGAGTAAAAAGAAGAGAGAGAAAAGAGCGACACTATTTATACCTCATCATGGGCGGAGAAGGAGCATCACAGGACGAGGAGAAGACGTTCTCCTCGTCTTTATCGTCCTCAAATCTCCGTTCGCTCGTCAAAAGAAACGCGCAGTTGGAGAAAAAGATGTCTGAAATCTTCAAAATTCTCTCCGCGAAAAGGAGGACGAGAAAACGAACCGACGACGATAAAGACGAGGACGATAAAGACGAGTTTATGCTGCTGGAGTTTTTAGAGAGACAACAACGAGAACAAGAAGAACAGCGAATCAGCTTTAGCAGCACGAGCAGCAGCTCTTCTTCTTTGTTATCTTCGAAAGAGGAGGAGGAAAATGTTTTGGTCGTCTTAAGTGTATTCGTGGAAAGCGCGATGCGATTGGTGAACTTACAGTTGAGATTTTTAAAATTCTTGATGAAAGAAGACCAAGAAGAAGAACAAGTACAATGTCATCGCCGTCGTCGAATTCGAACGCGAGAAATGACGCTCATCGCGCACGCAGTCGGGAGCGTGGTTTTGAGCGTAGGACGCGTGTTGTCGAGCACGAACGCGAACTTTTCGAGTGTTCTGATTCAGACGCAAACGACGACGATGATAAAGACGAATAGCAATCGAGGAGAGGAGGAGGACGAAGATATCGTCGTCGTCGCCGACATCGAGAGTGTATCGGTGTCGCTGGCGAAGGAGGTTTTGACAGACGCGGTGGAAACGCTCAAAAAGCACGGCGGTGAGGAGGAGAGCAGTACTGATGAGAGCGATGATGATGGGAAAATACTCGAAGAGAAGCAATGGTACGCGGCGTGTGTAGTGAGAGCGATCAAGGCGTGCGCGACGCTCACGAGTTGGCCGGAACGGGAAATGGACGCTCTGGTGAATGTCTTGTTGAGAGAATGCGCGTTTCATAATTACGAAGGTGCGAGGAGAGGCGAAGTGGACGACGGCAACGGAGAGACGAAGGTGAGTGAGGATGCATATATCGGTGGGTTTACGGAGGAGAGCGATTGGTGCTTACCACCATCGAGCGCGTTCGAGAAAGCGGGAAAAGCAAAGACAACAATAACAGAGGTGAGCCCGGTGGAACTTTTGAAAACTGAGGCGCTCGCGGCGTTGGGGTACATGGCCAAAAGAAATCCATCGGGAATGTGTTCGCGATGGCAAATAGTCTTCCCTCGAGAGTTTTCTCCCGCGCCGAAAAAGAAGAAGAGCAGCGTTCTTCTCGCGTCGCAGAAAACGCTCGAAAAGTTGATGGTTTTCGAACGAAGCGCATCGGTTCGTTCGGCGGCGTGCTTTGCGATTATTTCGTTATTAGATTCGAGCGAAGCGAAGAAGTATTTAGCAATGGCAGAGATGAAAGATGATAAGGGTGTAAGCGGCGGTAGCGCTGTGAGTGCTATGTCTTCCTCATCGTCGCGTCGAGCTTCGTCGGGATTCTCTACGGTATCGATGAACTTAGGGGAAAACGCAGTGGCGCTGTGCGAAACGATTTCGTACGCGTGGACCAGAATTTCAGAGCACCATACTCGAAAACGTTTTCCTGGTGCACCCACGCCGAGTAAAGACAACATAGGAAGTGCGGATAAATGGATAAGCTGGCTGAGCATCTTGACGGAGAAAGCGGTCGATTCCTTGCCGTTTTTGAGATTGCCGAAGCGGTTGGTACCGCAGCTCGCGAACTCGATTAAATGCGCACTTTTGATTGACTATTCCTCGTTTCCAAGCAGCGCGGTAGTGAGCGCGTTTTTCAAAGAAGCACCAATTATTCGATGTCTTGGAATCACGTTGAGTGCGAAAATCGGCTTTGAAAGTTTGGAAAGCAACGCGTTTTCCTCTGCGGTGTTCAAATCCAGCTTGAACGCCAGAAAATACACCGCGGATGAAATGACGCTGTTTTTGCAAGCGTGCGAAGCTTTGTGGAAAAAAGCAGCTGCATCGACTACGCGCGATTCCTTGATAGACAAAGAAGTTCAGGAATCGTGCGAGGCTTTTAAAGCGCTGCAAAAGTTGGCATCCTCTGAAAACGCGTCAAAAATTTTGTTTCCCAATCGAGAGTGCGTTTGCAAACTCTCGCCGGACGTCTTGATGGCGATTTTTGTGGCAAAATCTTCCTCCAGGGCAAATAAAGTCGCTTTCGAGAAGGTCATGCACGCGAGTGTAAAATTGCAGTGCGCGATGCTCGCCGCTGTCCTTCAAAAGAGCAGGAGGAAGAACAGCAGTTTTCTCTTCTGCGCGGAAATTCGCCGCGAGCTGTGGTTCAATTTTATCGACAACGCGCTTCCGTCGTGCCTTTCGAACGCGCGATCGGATGAAGTCACGCAACTCGTAAAAATCGCCGCTTTGCGGTGTTTGAGCGAAACGACAGATTGTGTCATCAGTGATATACGATCGAGTAGTAACGGTACCGCGGAGCTTTCTCGAATCAAAGCAGTGTTTGAAGCTCCTCTCGATATTTTGCGAGAAAAACATCGTCGATATCCGAGCGCGACTCGCGCGGAAGCCATGAGAACTCTCGCATCACTTCTCATCTTAGATCCGAAATATTTCGAAATGAACGAGGTTCTCTTGGGCGCGTTAGAAAGCGTCAAGAACGCTATGAATCAAGAAAGGACACATCAAGATTTTTCAAAGACGCTGGAAATGAACGCGTCTTTGTGCGCTGCAAACATCGCCTTGTGCGCTACAAGGTTGCCGACGCCGCCGCCGACGCCTTCCGCGGATGATAGTGATGATGTATCGATTAATAAAGAATTGACGCATTTGTTCCACGAGTGGACTATTTCGAAAGGAGACAAAGTGCGGGCGAACGTGGCGCGAGGACTCGGACACATTGCGAAATTTCGTGACTTGGAGGATGAGACGCTTCAACTGATTTGCGAGGCGCTCTTTTCTTGCGCCTCTACGGGTTCCGCAAAAACGCAATGGAACTCCTGCGTTGCCATAAAAAACTTATTCGAAAACCAGGAAGCGATCTCTAACGAAGCGTTCTCAGCAATCAGAGGAATCAGCAACGCCGGTGCCATTCTCACTCGACTATTACTCACTCTGATTAAAACGAGCGAGAATTTCAAAATTCGTAGAGAATCTCTCGCGGCTATTTCGCGAGCGTCGCGTACGTTTTTGGACCATCTTTCCTACGTCGATTGCATCCGAGTCGTCGTTGAAGCGCTCGTCCAAAGCGAGAAACAGTGTAGTAAACTCGTCGGAGAGTTCGAAGACGACGATGGTAACGTAACATCAAAGCGCGCTGCAGAGAAGTATCGAGAGGAGCTCAAAGCGCAAGCGATTTCGACTTTTGTTCATTTACTGTCGATTGGCGTCGTGTCTGAAAGAGGATGCTCGAGAATCGTGAGAGAACATTCGTCTCACGTTCTCGAGGCAATTCGAATTACCGTTAATAACGTAGAGACTGGTGGTAGCGAAGGAGATGGTGACAGATTCGAGAGTGCGACTAAATTCGATAAAGAGATGGTATCGAAAGCGCAAACCGTGTTGAGCGAAATGCTAGGGGTGCCGGTCACCGTCCCCCGTCCCGCTGTCTTTGAAAAAGTACTTCTCGCTAAAAACGAAAACGTACTTTCCTCGAAGCACATGCACAAATGATTCTGCGCGCATGCTGTAATAGTATAGATAATTTAATATTAGAAATCTCTAGTTTTTGCTAAATTTAGAGCACATCTTCGGACATACCAAAAACAGTCGTCGCACCCCGAATGTCACCGGCCGTATAGCACATTTGGTTTGGATGAAACGCCATGGCAGAGATGGCACCGAGGCGCGCTTTCGTGGTCTTATTCGTGTACAAAACTTCACCAATTTCATTCCCTTCGACATCCCAAATTTTAATGGCGTCTTTTGTGGTACCACCTACGATGCATGGAGCCACTGGCGTGGAGATGAGCGTAGTGAGCAATCTCTTCTTTGCCGGCGATTGAGAGCTGTGTCGACCACCTCCTCCACCCAAAGGCGACGGCTGATTCGTCTTTGCTGCACCGCTGACGCCCCCAACAACAGAATCAATCGCGTTCCCATCCAACGTCGTCCCTTCGTCATAATCCTGTCTCGCGACTGGTTTTCCAGATACGTTCACCATGAAGAACGGCTTCGCAGCGTTGCGCAAATCACAAAAGTGCACGTCACCGCTGGAGGACCCGGTGGCGACTAGATTCCCAACGCTTCCAGGTTGGAGCAAAATAGAAACTACAGAGTCTCCGTGCGTTTTAATAGCGCTCAACAAGCGAGCAGGAGTTCGTAAATCGTAAGATAATACGCTCCCATCGTTTGCACCAACCATTAAAAGTGCGCCTTCGGCGGCTAATGAAGTCGCCGCCGATGGCGTAACCAGAGACTCCAGACATAACTCACGCGACGCGTCCCAAACGTTCAAAATAGGGTTTGGGAGCGTGTTTCCGGCTGAATAAAGACATCCCGCAGCTTGCTGCCAAAGAACAACGGCATTCGTTTTCGAATTCTTTGGATGGTGACTCGAATGGTGATGTCGCCAATCGGCCGTATCTTCCGCATTGTACGTTCCGTGAGTTTTGTACGCTCTCGGGCGAGACTTTAGCGTTCGCCAAGCGGCAACCAGAGTCTCTTCACCTCTTCGAAAGTAGTCTCGCCATAACTTGACGCTTCCATCCGAGCCGGCGCAAAGCAACATGGCATCATCGAGCTGATTTACGAGTGATATTTGGGTCGCCGATCTCGTCGGGAGTTGCGCATCAAAGGCATTCGTAATCGTTTTCGAAGCGTAATCAAAGACACGTATCAATCCTTTTCCGCCCGAAGATGCAATGTGAGGTAACAAAGGATGCATCACAACAGCAGTTGGCGCGTTGTGTCTTGAGTTCTGAACATTTTCATGGGACGCTATGACGTTCGTAAAATCAACCAAATTTTGCGTGGCGCGTTCTTTACCTCGATAACTTCTGTCCGATGCAGTTTGTCGACGCTTGCGGCGACGAAACGGTTCGAGAATAATTTCTTGACGTTGTTGACGTTGCGAGAGCGTCGCACCTTCATAGAAGTAATTATCAATGTTATAGTATTTTTCGCTCGATGTGTCCACATAATCGCCGTCGAAAAATTCCTCGTTGTTCTTTGCTCCGGCATTGTTGTTGTTGCCATTGAAAGCGTTGAAAGTCGCGTTCGCGTCTCGTCTCGCCTGCGCGAAGGAGCTTTCGTACGCGTACGTGTACTCCTTCTCAACTGATGACCCTCCATCGCTGTAATCATCGTCGTACGAATCTTGATCGGCATCGCTAAAAGTTCCTTGGTCGCTGTCGCTATCCTCCGAATCTCGATCATCGTCGTCGAAATCTGTCGTATTATCTTCCTCTGGTTCCAACAGCGATTTCGAAAAGTGCTCTCGCGAAGCCTCGAACAGTCTAGAAAGTGGAGGTTTCGCCGGTCGTCCCTGAAGCGACGCTTCGCCTTCGGCTAAGTTGAATAAATCGTCATTACTTGAAGTCGGAGCCTTCGGGTTGTTTTGCTTGTTCTCGTTTGCTGAATCGTTCGAGTCTTGTCTCGCGAGCATGAGCTTGTCGCTGCTATCGCTGTGACCTCCGATCATTGACAAAGATCTTCTTGATCTGGGAGAACTGCTGATATGCATCTCTTCGTCGTTCAAAGACATACGAGCAACTCTGCCGCTCACACTTCTCGCGAGTGTTTCGGAGTCTCCCCGAGCGATGTCTGGATTCGATCCAGAGGATTTGAAAGAGTTGAACAGAGAACTGGCGACGCGCCTGAGGGGCGATTGCGGCGGTGATTGCATCATCACCGACGATCGAGCCAAAACACTCGGCGCCGGCGGTGAATTTTCAGGTCTATCGCCGCCAGAAAACGCTTGAACCGTCGTATTGATTGAAATAGAGCTTCGAGACGTGATGGAGAGTCGTCCAAGGCTTCGCGGGTCGCCGGCTCGCTCTGATGTCGTTCGCTGCAACATGTTGTACTCGGGGGACCTCGAGGAGACTTTGTTCCCACTGCCATCGTCGCTTTTATTATCGATGTTATGAATATCGAGAGAGCCGTGCGAACCTTGCGGCGATGAACCGAGCAATTTTCGACCCCTTTCAAACAAACGACTTGACCAAGAATCTGCGCGCTTCAGACTTTTAGAGGCTTCTACAATGCGACCCTTGCTATCTTTACTGATTCCACCGCTGTTCGGGCCAAATTTGCTACCAAAAAGGAGTTCACGCGTCTTCCTCTGTAAATCTTCGCGTTTTCGCATTCGCTCGCGTTGAATTCTCGCTTGCCTTCCAGGTTTTGCACCAAACGTCTCCGCTCGAGTCGCCGCTAACGAGATCGGGTGTTTCGAATGCAATTTTGAGCACAAGAGCGCGGATTGCCCGCAACTCGCGACTCGTGGTGAAGGATCGACGGCTAAATCAGCCAATGCAACCAAAACCGCGTGACTGGTTATCTCCTCGTCTCGTTGGTCGTACAGATTTTTCGTCAAAAACGATGACGAATTGCTTCGGTGTGGAAAACGTTTTCGTGGGTGCATAGGCTGCTCGTCCGTGAGAGTATCGCCGCTGCTCCCCTTCTGAGAATCCAGATGGTTTCCGTCGATCTCGTCCTCATCATAATCGTTATCATCATCATCATCGTCGTCATCATTATCGCTTCCTTGAGCATTATTATCATCTTCTTTGTCCCGCAGAACGACGTTCGATTCAAATACATCCTCATCGTCTTCCGATTCTTCAACGTCAGAGTTCGATGTAGAAGATGAATCATCCGGATCGTCTGAATCACTTTCCGCAACTCGTCGCATGTGTGGAAAGTGTGATACCCCATCGTGCGATCCGCCACCTGACGAAAACGAGTATCTCTCCGCAAAACCTCCTAAATTACTTAAACTTCGATGTCTTTCCTGTGCCGCACCTTTTGTTCGCTGCATTTCGATAGGTGTTGCCGCTTTGAGATCTCTGTGATCATCAACCGCAGAATATCGCCTCTGATGACGTTTAGACGGTGGCAAACCTGCTGCTCCAGAGTTTCCCATCGGTCGCGCTGAATCGCTCATTAATTCATTGTCGAGGCCGACGATATTACCACCGCTGTTTCCAACCGAACCGCCTCTCAATATTCGTCTCTCCTGTTGCTTCGATTCGCGGCGTTTCCTCCATTTTTGCGCAGTTGCTTGGAAAGTCTCTGAATGTCCTCTCGCAAATCGTCCAATCGCAATAGCCATTTCACACCTAGTACTCGTGCACGAATCCGAAGAAAGTTTCGAAAGTATCGCTCCGATAGCCTCGCGCTCGTCGCTGTGTTGTTGTCGGCGCAACCCAAGTTCGCGTTCGTGTTCTTCGTGTCGTCTCTGTTGTTCTTCATCCACGTCATTTGCCGAGATCACTCCTGTGCCATCGTACACGCTTTCACCGTTTTGTTGTTCGATACTGCCAATGCCTACCCCGGTAGATCCCGAGTGCCCGTGATGTTGCTTACCTTCGTCGGAGCCCTCGCCCGCGATGCCGCTTAGCTTTCTTCCGAGCAACTCGGCTTCTGATTCAATCTTTTCGACTCTCGATAACGATCTCGATTGCACTCTAAGACCCCTCGAAGATGGCCGCAACATGCTATCGTTGCTACCGCCTTGCTGATGTTGCGTTTGTGGAAACCCCATGGATGCCATTTTCAAATCTTCCATTTCTTTTCGTCTCTTTTCCTTTGCTTCTCTTTCTTCCGGGACATCAATCATCACACCGAGCGCGTACGCAGCCGCCGATCGCGCGTCCGGACTCTGATGCGAAAATGCATTCGATAGCACTTTTACTGCGCCAGCTCTAAACGCAATTCGCCTTGCCTCGACGTTATCTTCACACAATTTTGCAAGACACAAACACAACCATTTTGCGAGTAACGGACTCGTCGCCTCTCTCGTACCTCGAGGATCGCACGCTCTCGAGATATGCGCGAGCACAACATCGACAAGACTACCTTTTAAGCACGCGCTCTGGCCTTTCGGATGATTGTCGCAAACAGATGCTAAGACGAACGCCGCCATTGCTCTTTCCTCGGCTGGAATGTTTGGCGCGTCTAGAAATCGAATGAAATACGTGTGTCCGGAATCTTTGACCAAATCGACTTGACAACTGCGATCAAACGCAAGAATCTTGGTCCAAATGAATACCAAAATCTGTCGCAAATCAGGCGCAGTCGTTTGCAGAAGCTTCAAGACGTACGGAAAAATACCGACGGATAACGCAAGATCGACCGCCCAGGGACCCATGTCGAGAAATCGACCTAACAAAACGAGCGCCCGAAGACGGTGAGATTGCGAAAGCAAAACTTGCAAAACAATCGGAAGTTGTTCAGGCGGATCTTTGGAATTATCACCACGTTCAAGCCACACTTCGAAAGCTGTGAGCTGCTCCGAAAAGAACGAACTGGGCGTAAAGTTTGGAAAGGCTCGCTGGGAAGGATCTTGTTGTTGCGCGCCGTTCGTCCCGGCAGAGGCGCCTTGTGAAGCTGCCATTCTCTTCTCCGCCTCAATCAAATCGGGAATTTGGAGCAAACAATTCTCAACCGCCATATCCCAGGCAAGCCACATCGGATGCTGGTGCGTTGGTGGCAACTCAGGAATGGAAACTGGAGTACAATCGTTCGCGCGCATTATTCGCTCCGCCAATAAGAAGTTGCGGAACAAACTTGCCAGCAATAAATCCTGTCGAAAGAGTTGCTGAAAGAGCGGACGAGGCAACACGTTCCACGCAATTGTATCCGTAATCGCTGTAAAAATCCAGTTGAGTTCACCCAGTGGTGTTTTCCTATTATTTTGTAAGCCTGGAATTTTATCGATGATATCTTCGCTCACGCCGCTTTCGCCTTTCAAAACAGACCGACTCACGAACCATTGCAACGCGATTTTAATTGGTGTCGTCAAACACGCCGTGAAAACATCCGCGGGAAGCTCTACACTTTGTGGTAAGCTTTCGTCTTCCGAGCAAGCGGCAAGAACGATACGTTCCTCTCTAATTGGTGGAGTCGGCGTCGGCGGACGCGTCGGCAACGGTGGAAAGTTAGAAGCGTTGAACGCGCCAGACGGCTTCGCGCTTCGCACTCTCCCTTCAGTCTCGATGTTTTCTCTATTATTGATGTCGTTGCTATTCTTTTCGTTGTGACCGTAATTGCTGTTGTTATCTTTATTGGTGTTTGTCAAGTCATCCATGGTGCCGTCGTAGTTTTCGCTCACCGCTGCTAGGTTTTCCCCGGAAGCCGAGCGTCGTTCCTGTTGCATTTTACTCTTCTCTTCTTCCATCAGCCGCCGTTTTCGTTCTTCGTTGATCCATAAAAACGACTTGACGATTGTACCTGCGCTCGAACAATCGAATAAATAAATTGCCGGCGCTCCCGTCCACTGTTGCATGTCGTACAAAGAGAGCGGAATGTATTGCGTGTAATTTTTATTGAACACCCACACTTCGCCGTTTTGCGTCGGGCGAGGGACGCCGTGGCCGTTATAGTGGAACAACACTCTCTCGTTCTTCGCACTTCTTCGACACGAGAGACACAATTTCTTCACGTCTTCTACAGTTGGATCGAGCTGCAATCTATATTTCGCCCGAGGTTGCCATCGTTCGTATTGCGCTTGCAAAGCTTTCCCGATGGCGTCGAGCGCCTTTTGCGGCGGCGTCGCTAACGGGTTGATCCAACACTGCGCTCGCGCGCACGGCGATACTTTCAAACAGTCTGGAGGATCAACTCCAATGTTCAAGCAAAGCACCAATGCGACTGATGTCGTCTTCATGCGATCCTTCATCCTCCACGTCGAGACGATGTTACTGTTATAATTAGTCGACATTGTCCCATTACCTAAATTCGGCGGCGTCGCCGTTCTAAGATCGCCGTTACTGATATCTCTACTGCTATTCAAAAGCGAAGGCATCGCTTCACGACTGCTACTCGTTTCCGCTTGCTGCTGCTGCTGTTGTCTTCGTTCCCTCGCACTCCTCAACGCCGCTTCAAAATCATCTTCCAAAAAATTTGCATAAATCGTCGAAGTCGAGGTCATCATCAACCCGCCCTCGTCTTCGCTTCCTCCTTCGCCTCCTCCGAAATCCAACTCGTCCTCCTCGCCGTCGTAGCTAAAATCATCCTCGATGGTTAACTTTTGCAAATAATTCGACCGCTCTCCGTTTAACAACATCTCTCTGTATTTCTGTTGCGCGGCCATTTGTTCCTGTTGTCGTAGCAGTTGTTGTTGCTGATTCTCTTGCCCGACGCTTCGTCTCTGCTGATTTTTCGCGAAAGCGGCGCCCCCGCCACCAACAAAAGCAGTATTCTTTTTCTTCAAAAAAGACGACGACGCGTCGTCGCTCAACCGCATCAAATAGTTCTCCATCGCTTCTTTCCTCGCGTGTCGTAAAGCTCTCATCTTCATCCGCCTCACCGATTCTCGATTCTCGTAGACGTCTCTCGTAACTTCCGCGAACTCGTGCCTCGATTCCGCGAAGAATATCGGTTGTTGCTGTTGTTGTTGATGTTGAAATTGTTGGTGTTGGTGGTTGTACTGGTGGTGTTGCGTGCTGTTATTGCTAGTGTTCGATGAGTGCGAGCGTTGTTGATGATGGTAGTTGTTGTTGTTGGTCGTTCTTCTGTTATTAGTGTTGTTGTTGTTGGTGTTGTTCCGGTGATGATGACTGCGACGAGAATCCGTCGAGCGCGGCGTCTCTTCGGTGTACGACGACTCGTCGTCTTCGTCGTCTTCGTCGTCGTCGTCTTCGTCGTCTGCACTCTCGACGTTGTTGTTGCTTTTATGATGATGATGCGCTTGCTCATGATTGGCTTCGAAACCACCACCCGTACTCGTCGTCTGAATCGTCGTGCCTCCTCCTCCTCCTCCTCCGTCGTTCGAAGGCTCGATTCCTGGAGTTTCAGCCGACATGATGATTTTACGCTTTGAGAGCACGCAGATCTCTTCTGTAGTTCTTCTTCTTTTGAATTATTGCGTTTTGTGTGCGCGCGACGATGAACGGGTTTTCTAACAAGAAAATGAAGAATTCTCGAAGAGCAGACTTTTCTAAAAATGAAGAAAATTCGACGAGCGACAATTACAGAGTTAAGCGAAAAGCAAAAGAAAAGTCTGCACTTCTCATCATCATCATCATCATCACCAACGCGCTAAACTTGAAGAGAAGTTCTTCGACGCGCGCAAAGAAAGATGACGATTCAGACGACGAGAAGCAGAACTACTACTACTACTGCTACTACTCCTACCGCAGAAAACGCATCGTCGTCTGAATCGTTAATTTTGTCGTCGTTCAAAGTCCACCCGACGGTGTTGCTCTCTTGCACGGACCATCACGTGCGAGCGACGAGAGAAAAGACTGATGATGAACGCGATGAAAAGACGAAGAAGAAAAACGCGCTCGGCGCGGCGGGTTTACTCTTAGGGCACAGAGGTGGTGGTGAAGAAGGAGGACAAGGAAGAGGAGGAGACGCGTTAAGTGCGGAGGAAAAGAAGAGCGCAGCAACAACAACAGGCGCTGGGGAAGAGTTTTGTGTTTCAATCACGAACTGTTTCGAGATTGAGTACTACAGCAAAGAAGACAAAGACAAAGACTACGTCGTCGACGCGGAATTCCTCCAAAGAATGCGAAACAATTACAAACAAACGTTTCAAGATTTAGAAGTCGTCGGGTGGTATTTCTGCTCGGTTTTCGAGGAGGAGTCCAAAGAAGAAGACGAAGAAGAGAAGAAGACGTTTCAGCGAAGAGTGCACGAACAAATAGGAGAGTGCGTGAAAGACTTGATAGATTGTCCGATGGTTTTGTTGACCGTAAACGCGAAAGTAGCAGTGCGCGGAGGAGACGGACGTGGGAAAGAGAACGAGGAGGACGAAAAAAACGCTGAAAAAAAGCGCGCGGCGTTACCGGCGAAACTGTACCGTTATGAAGAGACGGATGAAACGTTCAAACCTATCGCGTACGGGATTGACGCGAGCTCGGCGGAAAGAGTCGCGTCCGACCACGCGTCCAAAGCGACGGAAAAGACAGAGTTGGAAACGAAAGAGTCGAGAGTGTTGGCGTATTTGACGGAGCAGAGAGTCAGCGTAAAAGCTTTGCGAGATCGAATCGGGACGATGTTGGAGTTTTTAGAGAAGGAAGTAGCCGGCGAGAATGAGCAGGAAGACGACGCGTTGAGATTTGAAATTTTGCGTCGCCTAAACGCCATATGCGCGCAAAAAGATACCCAACTTCCAAACGAAGAAAAATCTACTCGCGAGAAGAGCGACGCGGCTTTGATTGAAACGTTAACCAAATTGACCAAAGCGTGCGCGGATACGGAAAGTTTCGCGAGAAGGTTTAACGCGGCGTATAAGAAAGAGAACATCGATTCCTCCTCTGGTGGTGGAATCGGTGTTGGTGGTATAGACGAGAAGTTTTTCGGTGGTGTCGGATTAATGGAACGCTTCGATCACCGCATACCTACGATACCGGGCGCTTCGCGAAGAGCAGGGTAAGGTACCGGCGGCGGCGGCCCAGCCTCGCTTCGTTCGAGAAGACAACAAGCCGCCGCGGCGAGTAGCATGCAAATAGATTGAATACACTCTCTTCTATAGAGAGAGAGAGAGGAGGAGAGAGATGCAGATGATAAAATTGAAATACACGACGGTATTGCCGCGCGCCGTTTTATAACAACACTACGTAGTATAAAAAATCTAAGCCCCATCATATGCTTTTACTCTGAAACAGAGATTAAGAGGTCAAAGCACAAAAAAACGTGTTTGAACGAAAGTCAATCACATGCGAGATGAGAGAATTCCTCATTAAAAAAAAAACATTCGCGCGCGTTTGTCTCGGTATTACATCTTCTTCTAAAACCACATTCATCATGCGAAGCAGCGGTCCCCGAAGTGGTGGATCTCGTGGATCTCGCGGCGGCGGCGGGTCGTCTGGTTTTGGTGGTTTCGGAGGAAGAGGAAGAGGAGGAGGACGACCTCCTCGATCGTCTTCCATTTCGAATGCGACGACGCATCGAGACCATGAGGTATACGATTCAGACGACGAAAGCGACGAAGCGCATCATCATCATCATCATCTCGATTCATTCATCCAACCAGAAACCACCGAACTCATCTTGAAACAAAGAAAAATACACTATAAATCCTCTCTGAGAGAAATGGATAAGATTGCATCCGTCGCGCGCGCGAGCGGGAGTCAGTTGACGGAGGCGCAGGTACGAAAAGCGAGATTTTTTTTTTTTTTTTTAAAATTTAACTGATCGTGATGATGAAACGTTTTACTCACCTCTTTATAAACAACGCTTTAAACAAACAACGCAGGAATCCTTCGTTCGCAAACGCGTCATGTACGAAGGCGCTTTACAAGAGCTGGAACATATCGGACCGAGGCTTTTAGACGCGATGGAGAGAGAGATAGCAGTCGCCGTGGCAAATGCGATGGAAGAAAAGAGGATGGAGGACAACGACGACGACGGCGGCGGCGGTGTTGTTGTTGGAGGAGGAGGTGGAGAGGAGAAGACGGGGAGATCGCCGGTGATGGCGAGCAGCGCATCGCCAAAGTCGCCGCCGCGGTTGCCGTTGAAGTTTGGGAGGACGGAGGAAGGGGTGATGTTGTCGCCGCCTTTACCGCCGACGCCGCCTTCGGCGTCGATGGTAGCCGCCGCCGCGAGGATGAAAAGAGATGGTAAGAAATACGATTCCGAAGATTTGAAGAGATTGGTATCGTTACTGTACTTTGCGAGACTATTTGACGTAAAAGACGCGTCGTCGGTGGAAATCGAGCACGCGAGAGTGATTCAACGAGACGCGTGCATTGCAAAACACATGTCGTCGTACACGGGCGCCCCTGGATCGCGACCGTTAACTGGTGAAGATTTGGACGCAGTCGTTATCGCTGGACGAGCGGTGGTGTGTCAAAGGCGCGACGTTATGCAACACGGCGCTTGCATCGCGATGAACACGAAAGCGGCAAAACTGTTCTTGCGGAAGAAGGAAGGAAAGGTAACGTCTGGTGCGGATTTGGTGTTGGTAAAGCAACAGCAAGGTGACGGCTCGTCCGTGGAAAGGATGAGCACGTCATCCAGAGACGAGGGTAATTTTTTCGAACGTATGCTGAATATGGGATCATCCAGCGGCGCGGTGGTCGCAACCAACGCCGTCGTTTCGTCGGGAGGAGAGCATCACCATCAACACCACAACCAACAACAGAGCGCAAAAGTAACGAGAGAAGAGATGGACGCAATTGAACGCGCGCGAGATGTCATGGATATCATCATGGCCATGGCACCGACAGAACTTTCAGAATCCTCCGAGACGTCATCCAAAGAAGACGAAGACGAAGAGGAAGGCGATGAAGAAAAAGAAGAAGGGATGAAAGAGGAGGTTGGATTATTAGGGGTTTCCTCGCGCGAGCTCAGAGAGGCGGAACAAAGTTTCTCGAAAGTAAGCATCCAACACAACACTAACCACAACAACGCTAACAGAAGAAGAGAAGATATCGAAGGTGGAAGAAGAGATAAGAGAAGAAACGCGACGAGAGACGCGTCGCGAAAGTTCCCGAAGCGTAAATCAGAAAATATGTCGTCGCACGCGACGGCGTTCGAGGAAGGCGCGGGAGCGTCCGAGGATAGATCGATGTCGTCGCAGCCTCAGTCGCCGTCCACGCCTTTACAGCAAATTGACGATAAAACAAAGACTACTTCCTCGCCAAAGCGATTCAAGAGAAAAGGAGGCGGCATTAGAGGAGGGAGAAGAGAGCGAGAGCGGAAAGAACTGGCCCAAGCTCGATTGCGAGAGAGAGAGGAAGCGCAAGCGCGGGCAGAAATAGACAGGTAAATACTACTTAGCGGCAGCAGCAGTGGCAACAAACACGAAGAATATACACGCGAATAACGTATTATATGTTAACTCAAAGGTACTCGTATCGCATTCAAACTTCTTCTTCTTCTTCTTCTTCTTCTTCTCTTTACCATCGCATCAATTCGTCGCTCAAACTTCGCGAGTGACGCATCCGAGGAGGTCTCGATTCTTGTTTCGCGGAATTCGCGAAATTCTGTTTGCGTCTCTCGTCCAAATACGAACAACAATTCGGGCAACGCTTCGCGCTCTCTTTAATCCAAGACGCGCACTCGTCGCACTTCACCAACGGCCCGTACTTAAAGCTCGTCAACGCGTTCATCGGTACCACGATCAAATAATACACGAAAAACAACGTACAAAACGTCTCCAACATGACGCCGAGGAACGCGCCGTACTCAAATCGAGTCCCCCCGGTTGAGAAGTACAAATCCTCAATCTCTCTTTTCCCTCCGATTAACGCAATCAACGGCGATATAAACGCCGACGTGAACGAATCCACCACGTCTTTAATGCACCCACCGACGACGAGGCCAACCGCAAACCCGACCGCTCCGGAACCGACGATAAATTGCGTCAATCCAGACAGGCGCAGAATAGGTAAAGTCTTTTCAACCAAAGTCTTTGGCAAAACATGCGTTAAAATTTGCTTCTTTGGTTGTTGTTTTTTATTCAGCACTGCTGCTGTTTCCTCTTCTCGCTCCGAAGGACACTCCGGAAGCCTTGTTGTTCTCAACAACAACGCCTCGTGATCGCAAGTATTAGAATTCGCGTCCTCGTTGGTCTCCTCCAGACGATTCGCGGTCATTTTGTTCGTTTTCTCGCTCGCGTTGTGTGTATGAGTGAGCGCGCGCGCTAAGCGGAAAATGAGGAATCCGCTTCCGCTTATTTTTTTCTTGCTCACATGCTCCTTCGTTAGGGGATTTCTGTTGGCCAACAACAATAACAACAACAACACTCTCGATTCACCCGTCCGCCAAAGGGTTCCCTTCCAATAACCTCTTCTCTTCTTCCTCGTGCTTTTGATGCTGCTGTTGTTGCTCCACCTGCGGATGATGCGTCGTTTCTGTCGTCGCGTTGTTCGATGATGATTTATTGAGGTGATGCAACAAAGAAACCCGTTGTCGGTGTTGCAGAAAATCCAACTTCTGTATATAAAACATCCTCCCGCTGAACGGAATCAAGACGAAAACGAGGAAGAGTATCAGAAATCGACGGAACGGTTTTCGGTTCATGAACGAGGGAAGAGAAAACAACATTTGTGTATTCGTATGTCTTCTGTTCCGGTGTTGTGTTCGTTGTATTAGGGGAGAAATGGAGACTTTGCAGACGTTTTGCATTGACGTCACTTCTCCCGGAAAGTAAACGCGCTAAACACACGCGCATAATGTTTGCGGGGTCGAGAACAATTGCCACGAGAACGACGACGACAACGACATCATCATCATCATCTAAACGCATCGTTACTCGAACCATTAACACTAGTGCCAAGAGATCTTCCTTCTTGCGCAAATCCTTTTCCTTCTTATTCCTGTGCAGTGCTTTCCCGTCGAGCGTGAAGTCGTCGTCGATATCGGAGTTTTCCATCATGGGTGACAGCGAGTACCCGGGGACGGCGGACGAGCGATTGGAGACGTGCAAAAACCGAGCGAAATCGCTCACTTCGAATGAATTGTCGCAAGATTGGGAGGCGATTGTTCGCCCAAAGCTCTTATGGGCGGCTGGTTTGCGCGACCTCACGAACGTGGCACCGGGAAAAGGCAATACGGGCCACTGCTTTAACGATTTCAACCACGTGGACGCGACGACGATGTTGATGCAAACGGCCGATAACGAACACGACGGGTCGGTGAGAGGCATAGCGGTTGGAAATCAACTGGGCGAGGGGATTCGAGCGGCGAGTTTACCCGACGCCGGGCCCGGCGGGACGTGGTGCACGTGTTCGCTCGGCGCCAATCAAGAACCTCCGCACGACGTCGCGCACGTGCAATTCCAGTCTAAAATCGCGTGGAAACTCGTTTGGGTCCCAGGGGAATTGGGGGACTTTTCGAGGTTTGTTTTAGTCGACGACGCGGGCACTTCTTTAACCACCGGCGTCCCAACCGGGAACGTCCCCAATATCATGGAGCGAGAACACAATTTTCAAATGTTGAGAGGTGGCAGATACGCCGAGTGCGCGAAAGACTACGAGAGTAATTCGGACGACTTTGGTGTTGGCCCTGGGTTTAGTGCCAAATAATACTAGAAGGAGAAGAAGGAGAAGGTCGATTGTTGTGTAGTGCGACGACGCGTTTTGTAATTAAATATATATATATGTACATGTACATCATCCGCTCTCTTCGCAATAGTCTTTTTACGTCACTTTTGTAATCCATTTGCGTCATAACTTTATCTACGAATAATTTACAAGAAGACACCAATGCGTACGAGTATGACTCAAAGACTTTTGCTTTCGAAGCATCCGTTTTTGTCGCTCCCGTATTCTCGTCGTAAAGGTACTTCTTCAGGGAGACCACCACGAGGCGCAACGAAAGCGGCCGCAAAGGATGACGACGTAAACGAGGAGACTTCTTCTTCTTTTTCCCCGGGAAGTAATCTTTTGAGGACGAGCACCGGAGGAGGAGGAGGAGGAACGTATTACCAAACAGGGGATGTGATCAAAGAAGAGTACGTGGTGAAAGACTTGCTCGGGACGGGTTCGTACGGGGAAACGTTGTTGTGCGAGCACTTGGTGGGAAACGTTAGAGAAGAGGTGGCGTTGAAAGTTTTACCTTGGGAAAGTTTGAAGAAAATGAGTGCTGGCGGAGGAGCGAATAATGATGCGTCGCCTTGGAAAGCGTTGGATTCGTTCGAGCGCGAATCGAAAGTTTTACAATCCATCGATTATGAGACGATACCGAAATACGTGGAGCACTTTGAGATTGAGAAAGGGACGAAGAGTGGAGATTTGGAGTTTGTGTTGGTTCAAAAAGTGGCGAAAGGAAAATCGTTGACGGAGTTGGTGGAAAGCGGAACTTGGCGCCCGTCCGAGCCGTTCGTGAAGAAGATGTTGGTACAACTGTTAGAAACGGTATCGTATTTAGAGACGCTTAGGCCACCGGTGTGGCACAGAGATATTACGCCGAATAACGTCATCGTAGATATGGAGAACGAGACGATAAGTTTGGTGGATTTTGGTGCCGTCGCGGAGAGCGCCGTGTCCGGCGGAATGGAGATGACGAGAGTCGGTACTTCGGTCGGGACGTTTGGGTATGCCGCGCCTGAACAGTTACAAGGAAGAGTAGGAAAGAAGAGTGATCAATATGGAGTTGGGTCGACGATTTTGTTTGCCATGAGCGGGTGCCCGCCGAGCGCGTTCCCGAGCGAGAGATTAAAAATTGCATTCAGGGGGAGAGTGACTATCGACGATCGAGACATCGAAAGGTGTCTCGATATTCTATTAGAACCGTTGCCGGAGGACAGGTTTCGAAACGCCAAGGAGGCGTTAGAGTTGTTAGAAAGAGGCGCGCAAAGAAGAGAAGAGATGAAGAATAATAGCACTAGAAACGGTAGCGCTAGCAGACAACAAGATAGGTATTACGACGACGAGTACTACCAGGAAGACGACGGGTACTACGACAACAGAGGACAATATTACGACCCGTACGATCCGTATTACGGTCAAACAACCTTCGGCGCTCCGGGGTTTAGTACGACGATATCCTCGGAACTAGAATCGAAACGACCGAATCGAAGGAAGAAACCGGCAAACACGAAAGTGCAAGTGTATCGAAACGAAGACACGAAAGAACTGGCAATTTTAATCCCTCCTGCGGGGTTCACCGGGAATAGCGCCATGTCTGGGGGCTTTACGATAGCGTGGAACGCGTTCGTAGCCACGTGGACGGTTGGTGCCTTGGCATCTGGCGGAGCGTTCTTCGCGTTATTTTCCATCCCGTTCTGGCTCGCAGGCGGTCAAATGGGGAAGAGCTTCATCGACGAAACCTTTGAATCTGCGGAAATTTCGTTGACGGATACCGACTTTAACATCGTCACGAGGACGATCGGTAAACAAGAATACGTGAATGATTCGGGGAGTATTGAGGACGTTTCCGGCGCGGAGGTCATCGTCGAGAGCATCACCAACGGGATTCCAAATTCAATCATTTCCATGGAAGTTGGCGCGAAGTCGTATAAGTTTGGGCGAGGCTTGAAACCGGTTGAGCGGGATTTCGTGGCTGGTGAAATTAACGATTTCGTCGATAAGCGTTGACGTGATTGCACCGCTGCTGCTGCTGCTACTACTACTGCTACTATTACAACTGATTTTACTTCTACTTCCAGGTACTACTACTGCTATATTGCAAATCTGAATCCGTATCGATGTTGTCCCATTTGGAATAATCCACCGCGCCTTTCCGTTCCTTCGCTCCTTTACCAATCTCATCCCACGGACCGCCTTTCTTTTCAATCGCCCATTTGTAAAACACTTTATTCGCGGGTAAATCGCGAGCGTCTTCTGTGGGCGAATCCACGCGGTAGTCGATGGTAATCTCGTCGCCTTTTATGCCAACCTTTCGATTATTCGTAAATTTGTACGTCGCGACTGGTTTCTTCCTATCTCTCGCGACGTTTGCGTCATCGCCGTCGTGATTCAGAAACTGCGCAAACGTGACGCGATGAAACCCACCTTGCAATGGAAACGTCTGATTTGCCGTGGTAAACCCAAAGCGTTCTCTGATTCTATTTCGCATAGCTTCATCCAAATCGCCACTACCATTCTTACTTTTCTTGGGAGCTTCCTTCGTTAACCATCCGTGCGGGCACTGCGCCATACGAAAGTGGCCTTGCAACAACTCGCTCAGTTGCGACACCGGTATATCGATTGGCTTCGAATAATCGGCGGCTAGAAAAACGCCCACATCGTGAATCTGTGACGGCTGCAAACGCAACGGCGCGCACTCCTCTTCGATCAGCCAACTCAACAGTTCGTTCTCCACGGACTCGGAATCGCACGTAATCGCCACGGATCCCGGTTTCGCGGCGAGCGCGTCTTTCTTCGCGATTAAAATTTCCTCCCCCGGTTGAATATCTCTCAACGCGTAATACGTATCCGAGATGCAATCGTACTTCGCGTTCGCCAAATCCTCTTCTCCTCCTCTCACGAACTGTTCCGGCGCCAACTTCAGAAACGTCTGCGCGCTCGTCGGCACCGCTTGCTTCTTCCCGTCGCTATAAAACCGCTCCTTCAACAGTTCCAAATACACCTCCTTCACGTTGTATTCAAACTTTAACTTTTCAATCGCAACCATGCACATCCCGCCGAACGGCGCGCGTTGTTCTCTCCACGAGTGTTCAAAAATGCGCTCGTTCGCTTTGATTTTGCCTTCCGCGCGTACCCCTAACGCGCCGCTTTTGTTGCTGAAACACACGGTCGTAATCTTCGTCTTCCCGCTCAAAACGAGCGTCTCTTTCGCTCGTTCAAACATCTCCCGGGATGCGGAGACTGGTTTCGCCAGCGACGGTGCCAACGCGTCTAAACCAATCTCGTTTGAGTTGTTGTTGCTCGAGCGCATTGGAACGAAGTTCTCCCCTTTTTTCTGCATCTCGATTTTCGTCTCCTCTAAATGGTGGACTAACTCTTCCAATTGGCGGCAGTTTCGTGGATTTCCTGTTGTTGGGTGGTCCATCGATTCTTCTTTGTCGTCTTTGTCTTCTCGTTCGTCGTCGTCGTCGATGATGACGGCCATGTTTATTGTTTGTTTGTTATTACTCTTTGTTGTGGGGAAAAGCAAACGCTTGATGAAATTCTTCATTCCATCGAACACATTCGCGCGCGTTTTAGTACACTACTACTCTTACATAAACACTCTAAATATGCCTCGAGGTTCGGGGAGAAAACACTCCAAAAATGCCGGGAACATGGGTTCGGAAAACCTCAACTACGCCGAACGCAAAGCGTTAGGTTTTGGCACCATCAAAGAACGCTTAGGGAAAGACACCGTGAAAGATTTCAACTGTTGCTCCTTGGGATTACACGTGTGCGCAGACCCGTACGCGACCGACGAAGGCGTTTTATACGAGCGAGAGTTTATAGTGAGGAACTTAATCGAACAGAAGAAATCGATCGAAAAGATGAAACTGAGTGTGGAGCGTTTGAAGATGCAAAGAGGTGAGGAGGAAAAGGAAAAGGAAGAGCATGCGAAAGCGAAAGAGATAAAAAAGTTTCACGCGCAAAATCACGGCGGCGGGAAGTACCAAGAGATGGATGACGTCTTCGACGATGGAGATGAAAAACAAATCGCAAAAAGATCCGAGTTTGGGTCAAAGTTCGATAAGGAACGCGCGGAGAGTTTGAACGAGTTCTGGACGAACACGGTGAGGACGAAGGAGAACGTCGCGGAAAGTAGTAGTAGCGGAATTAGCGCGAAGAAGAATAGTTTATACACGAAATGTCCTCAAACTGGGAAGAAGTTAAGAGCAAAAGACTTGACGAAAGTGAAGTGGACGAAAGCGACGGACGACGAATCAGTTTTCATTTGTCCGGTGACCATGAAGACGTTTACGAATAGCACGCCGATTGTTATTTTAAAACCAACCGGCGACGCGATTTCGAAAGAGGCGTACGATCTGGTGATTAAAAAAGAAGGCGCGTACGAAGGGAAGAAAGTAGATCCGAAGAAGGACGTGATTCATTTGCAAAGAGGAGGGACCGGGTTCGCCGCGAGCGGGACTCAGGTCGAGTCAAAGATTGAGACGATCATAGGCCAAGGATCGGGGAGAGCGGATATTCGCGGGCAAAACGCATCCGCGCCAAGTCGGTTTGGTTTGCGCATGTAATTAATCATCTATTTCCAAATGATATTAGCTTTCTATCACTTCTTCTTCGTCTCTGCTGTGCTTTTTCTTCAAAGCCTTCTTCTGTGTCATCCTCATCTAAACGCTTCTTCTTTCTCCCCGCTAACTCGATTATTTGCCAAAATCGAGTTACATAGTAACGTCTTTTTTTAAAAATCCGAGAAAAAGAATTTGAACAAATCTCTGATCATCCACACTTATTATTTTGTATCTAACAACTGTTCCCAAGATACATAAAAGTACCACCCAATACACACCGCGCGCGCAAATATAAACCCACCACACACGCCGCGAGACGCACAAAGCAAAAACAGATTGTCTTCTTCCTCGTCGTGGTCTTTGTCGTCGTTTTTCATCATGGGAGGATTAAGCAGAAGGCATGGAGGTTTTCTCTCTTTTTTCTCGCCTCGTTGTTTGCTGCTCCTCTGTTTCTTTGTCGTCGTCGTCTCGGGACAGCAGCAACGAGATGAAGAACAACAACAACAAAGAGAGATGGAAGAAGATGAAGAAGTTGTTTTGGGAGTGAACAACGACGCGATACGAAAAGCTTTGCGGGAGACGTTCCCGTCGAAGGATGACTTGGAAAGAGCGAGCTTCTTGGCAGGAGAGATTCAAGAGGAGTTGAACGTGACCGATGCGGACGCGTTTGACGTGCAAACGTTCGCGGACGTCGAGGCGGACGGGTTGAGAGTCGTCACCGAGAGTTTCGTGGCGACGACTTTGCCCACGTCCGAGAATAAATACTCGATGAAGTTCGTCGCGGTGAGCGAACAGTTGACGCCGAACGCTTCGTACGGGGCAGTTGTGTGTGGTTTTGCTCACCCGGAGAAGTGCATGGGGTCTCCGATGATGGGCGGAGCGTACGATTACGACGAGTACACGTGCGGGAGAGCGGATATCGACGTGGCGGAAACGTCGCACTTTTGCGAATTAATCGCCGAACGAACGACGACGGAGAAATCGTATTCATCGGAACGCCGAATCTGGTCTCGTTGCAAGAGATTCGAGGGAACGAGACTTCTTTGGAAGGCGACGACGACGACGACAGTGAAGAAAGGAAAGATCCACCGGTGCTGTTACACATCGCGCTCGTGAGATTGCCGCCGACGCCCGAAGAAGACAAAAAACAAACGCCGGCGAGAAAATTGCTCCAAGGTTTGGGCGGCGGTATCGGTTTCGGCGGCGGCATTGGCGGCATGAATCGTTTCGGCGTTGGTGGTCTCGGTGTGAGCTCACTCGGTGGCATCAACAACATCGTCGCGCAAGATCCTCTGTTTCAAAGTGGCACCGCGCACCACGTCGCGTTCGCGCAACCGGGCTTTTCAGGTCTCAGAGGTTAATAATAAAAACACAACAGCGAGTTCATCACGAGACGCGCATCTCGTTCTTTCTCAAATTTCATCATCGCGAATAAACATAAATAAAGGTGGTCAAGCATTTTTTTTGTGAATCAAATACAAAACGCGAAAAACTCTTCTTTTCTATTCTCATCATTCGCTTCTAAATGTTCTCGCAACTTCTCTTAAATGGTCGATTTGCATTCTCTCTTTCGTCCGTTGCATCATCTGCGCAACCATTTGGACTTGTACTTTCGGATCCTCGCACGCGGCGAGCTGTTCTTTCAATCGGTCGTCTTGCATGTCCATCACCGGCAACACGTCGCCTAGATATTTCTCCAACGCTTCTCGCGTCACGCCAATCTCTTCGTCCTTATCAAATTCCTCTTGCAACACCAACCTCACTTTCGATAACGCCATTTCATTGTTACATTCCAAATCCTCCGCCGTGAACATCCCCATGACTTCCTGCGCGAATTCGAGCACCTTCTTCGCGTACGGCGCTCGAATTTTTTGCAACTCTTTCAAAAGCACGTCGTATATCGCTCGTAAAATCAAAATAATCTCCTCATCTTGGCCTTGCTGAATGTTCCCGTCTAGTATAACTCTCGCCGCTTCCACCACCCCGGCTGTGATTAACCCGTTCTTTGCCATCAAATCTGCTTTTTCTTGAATCTCGTCACCCGTCTCGCAATCCAAAAGTTCCACCACGATGGCGTAATCTTCCGGAGGGATATCTTCCGCTTTCTTTTCTCCTCCTTCTCCATCATCTTCCCGAGAAGAACTGTCACCACTACTACTGCTGCTCGAAAACACTTTAAGGCTCTTTGTCTTCTTTATTACGCTATGACTATGACTACTACTGCTCCTAAAACAACACGCTCTTCTCTTCGAATAATAATACTTATACGATCGTGTTTTTTGGTGACGCAGATTAAAAAGATTAAATGATGATGATGACGTTGTTGGTGTTGTCATCAGCGCTGAACACAAAGACGAGGACATTTTTTTAACCCTCTCTGTCTCTCTGTCTTTGTTCTCTCGATCTCTCTCACAAAAGCGCGTTCTCTTAATGCGTGTATCTTCTCCTTCTCTTTCTTCGGAGGAGTAGTCGTACACGAGAGAGAAATGTTGATGATTTATCCAAACTTGGCAGAAGAGTCAAAATTTTTTGTCAAGAGACTTGAACCAAGAAAAAAAATATTTCTTCAATTTTCCTCTGCTTCATAACTACATTCCTCTTCACTCGTTTCATCATCATCATCAACAACTCTTCGGTTTATTAACTCTTCTTTCTCAAAGATACTAATAATACTAATAAAAGTAAGAATGGGAGGACGAAGGAAAAATCCACATCCGAAAAGGGCGGAAAACGCGAGGACGGTTTTGAAGGTTAGGAGAGAGGAACCAAAGGTGTTGTGTTTGAGGATACCTGATGAGGATGATGATGTCGAGGCAAATCATGAGATACAAAAAGAAGAAACGACTTTTAATAAGAAAGGAGTGAAGAGAAAGAGAGGGCACGAGTGTGATGTTTGCGAGAAGATGTTTGGAAGTCCGAAAGATTTGGCCAGACACATGCGTATTCACACGAACGAGAGGCCGTACGAATGTGATGTGTGCGATAAAGCTTTTCGTACATCTAGTAACTTGCAATGCCACATGCGTACTCACACGAACGAGAAACCGTACGAGTGTGATGTGTGCGAGAAGCGTTTTCGTCATTCTAGTACTTTGAAAGATCACATGCGTACTCACACGAACGAGAAACCGTATAAATGTGATGTGTGCGAGAAGCGATTTAGTGAATCTAGTAATTTGAAAAGGCACATGCGTATTCACACGAACGAGAAACCGTATGAATGTGATTTGTGCGATAAAGCTTTTCGTAATTCTAGTAATTTGAAAGTTCACATGCGTACTCACACGAACGAGAAACCGTACGAGTGCAATGTGTGCAAGAAGAGTTTTCGTGAATCGGGTCATTTGAAAAGCCACATGCGTATTCACACGAACGAGAAACCGTATGAATGTGATGTGTGCGAGAAGTCCTTTCGTCGATCTGATGATTTGAAAACCCACATGCGTATTCACACGAACGAGAAACCGTATGAATGTGATGTTTGCGAGAAGCGTTTTAGTGAATCTGGTAGTTTGATAAGGCACATGCGTATTCACACGAACGAGAGGCCGTACGAGTGCGATGTGTGCGAGAAGCGTTTTCGTCAATCGAGTAGTTTGAAAACCCATATGCGTACTCACACGAACGAGAAACCGTACGAGTGTGATGTGTGCGAGATGAAGTTTCGTCGATCTGATACTTTGAAAGATCACATACGTACGCACACGAAAGAGAAACCGTATGAATGCGATGTGTGCGAGAAGCGTTTTACTCAAGCTGGTAATTTGAAAACCCACATGCGTCGCTACCATTAGCTCATTAAAATAGTCCTGTTGTACCATATACGTTTGCATTACGAGCGCGTACATTCCGAACGAATCACAAAATTTTTGCAAAAACAGACAAAACAACGACATAAAATTGAGCGCAAAAAAGTTTCTCTCTATGATGCACTACTAATAAGAGAATAAGAAGAGAAGAAATTAAGAGAGGAGAGATTAAGAAATTAAGAGAGGAGAGAGATGTCGTCGACGACTTTTTTATCATCGCCCTCCTCTTCGTGTCGATTCAGTCGTTTACGTCTTCGTCTTCGAGATGATGATGATTTTGCGCATTGCAGACGACGACGTCGGATTGTAAGAATGGGAAAAGAAACGACGTCTTCCTCTTCCTCTTCTCCTCCTCCTCCGACGAGAGAACAGCCGAAGAAAACAAAGAAAATAAAGAAAATAAGAGAGGTGGATTTCAGCGGGAACGCGAGGAACGATGAATTCGTCCCCGTGTTCTTCTCATCAGAAGAAGAAGAAGAGATGAGCAATGTTTTTAACGACGAGCAGAAGTCATCAAAGGCGGAAACAACAACTGTGACGACGACGAGAAAAATGAAAATGGCGAAACGACAACCGAGTTTGAATAATGATGATAAGAACATTGATAACAGTTCTTCTTCTTCCTCGTCGTTTACGTCGCAGTTTCGAGCGCAGTTTAAGCGAATATTCCTTCCGGACGGGTTCCCGAACACGGTTTCGAGAGACTATTTGCCTTGGCTGAAATGGCAAATGCTTTCGTTATTTTTTCGCGACGTTTTGGAAGTGCTCTCGGCGCAGTCGTTATTGGTTGCAGTCGGGATGGACGTGAATCAAGCGAACGCGGCGGCACCCGTGGCAGGGGCGGCGAAGTGGGTGTTGAAAGACGGGACCGGCGGTTTAGCGACGTTAGCGTTGGGGGCGCTGAATACGAAAAAGTTTGACGAGAATCCAAAATTCTTTTGGTCGACGGCGAATTCATTGGAAGACGTGTCTCGGGCGATGGAGTTGTTGACGCCGCTGTTTCCTTCGCATTTTTTGTTGATTGCAGGAACCGCGACGTTTGTGAGAAGTGCCGCGTTGACGGGGAGATCGTCGCTCATCAACGGGACGTTCATGACGCATTTCTCTCGAAACGAGAACGCCGGAGATATACGGACGAAATTAGAAGTACAAGGACGATGGTTACAAATCGCCGCGTTGCCGGTTGGCATCGCGCTTTTTAGAGCCGTCACGAACGGGTTAGAGTTGGATTTTGCGACGAACAGTTTAGGCCAAGAGATGAAAGGCGTGACGGTGGGCGTAGCCACGTACGGTTCCATGCTCTTCGCGCACTCGTTTTGTTGCTACATGGCGGCGAAAAGCTTGAATTTTGAGACGTTGAGTCGTAAACGCGCGTTGATTCAAGCCAAAACGTTTGTGGAATCGAACGGTAAAAACGTTTTGTCCGTCGAGGAAGTCAGCGACGTCGAAGGGGTCTGGTGGAGCAAAGAGGAAAAGTACTTAAAAGCGTGTAAATTAGGAGTCGCGCCGGACGTCGTTTCCGGCAACGATTGGGAGGCGTTTGAAAGAGTGAGAGAGAATGTTTTCGCGAACGAAAACTTTGTCGCCAACGTCGTTCGAGACCTAACGATGACGACGAAAGAAGAAGAAGAATCTGATGATGATATCATCGTCGCGTGCATGCTCACCAACGACGCGGGCGTGCGAGACGTTTTGAGCGCGTCTTTGGTTGTCTCCAAACTGATGATGACGATGAAACAACAAAAACAAAACCACTCTACTGGTGGTAACGTTATGTCGTTGCTCAAAGACGCGCTTTTGTTCGCCAAGGCAAACGTCGAAACGTTTGAACTCCAACTGAAAGAAACCGGATTTCGCGTGGACGTAATACAAACCGGAGACGCGCCGAGGTTTGAAATCGTTCACGATGATGATGATGATGATGATATACTCTGACTTTATCCTGTACTGTACTGTAGTAGTAGTGGCACCGAGTAGTAGTAGTAGTAGTTTAGAGTAAAAAAAAGAGTGTACAAAACAAATGCCTTACCACTTGGCCAAATCAGCAATGATATTAATGCTGATTACAGGGGTCGAACCTGTGATCGTTTGCTCATTCGTGTTATTATTCGAATATCGTTTTGTGTTGAGTGTATCTAGGGTTTAGTAATAAATATATATAAATTGTTTTTTTTGTTAAAGTAACCCTAAATCCAAGTTATCCACTCACCAAGCTTCTCTCTGTTCTTCATAAAAGGATGACGACTGCTGCACTGGCCCGCACGGCCTCGATCGCTTCTTCTTCTTATAATAATACCGTTGTTATTAACACGAATACTACTACGAACAACAACAACGGAGGAGGACGAGGACTGCTCGTAAGAGGAACACTACTCAGACAAAGACAAAGACGGAGAAGAAGAGATGTTAAAATTTCCCCGTCGTCATCCCTCTCTGCTGACTCCGCATCATCACAATCAGGAACAACAAACGATGAATTCATCCCGCAATCGTACTGGGTCGCAGAGTCACAAACGCAGTTCATCGCCGAAACAAAACTCCCGACGGATAAAGGCTTTTACCGCTTGCGAGGCTACCGCCATCGCGGGCCGAAAACGCACGTGATTACCGAACCCACGTGCATGATTTACGGGAACGTGGAAGGCTTGGAAAACGTGCCGGTGAGAGTACACGACGCGTGCTTTACGAGCGAAGTTTTAGGGTCGTTAAAGTGCGATTGCAAACAACAGTTAGATATGGCGTTGGAATACATACGGGATAACGAGTTAGGGGTGGTGATTTACTTAGAGCAGGAAGGGAGAGGGATTGGATTGGCGAATAAGATTGCGGCGTATAAAGTGCAAGAGAGCGGCGCCGATACCGTGGACGCGAATAGAAAGTTGGGATTACCGGACGATATACGGGAGTACAGCGCGGTCAGGAATATTGTGGATGATTTGAACATCAAAAGCGTGGCGCTGATGACGAATAACCCGAGAAAGATTAACGAATTAGAAAAGGAAGGGGTAAACGTGACGTCGAGAATTCCGTGCGTGACGAAAGCGAATTTGTTTTCGGAGAAGTATTTAGAGGCGAAAGAGAGAAGGATGTCGCACGTGTTGAACGATAGTTGGAGGTATTTCGATAACGCCGGTCAAGTGTTCAAGTCGAAAGACGAGGCAGATGCGAAAGGTGATTTCTCCGATTATAGCATGACGTGGGACGAAGAAGACGAGTTAGGGAACATCGCGGCTAAAGGAATCCATTAATACTAAAAATTACAAACTACTTGATACCGCATCATTTGTTACCGCATTTACTATCTACTATTACTACTCGGTTACTTCTACTACTAGCACTACTAAAAAAACATCATATCATCAAAGAATTTCCAACACGGCTGACCGTAACTCGCAATTCTCGTAATCTCTCCGCATGTACTCCTCGAACGCGTCGCCGTCTTCCGGCAAATACTGGACAACTTTTACGTTGTTTGTTTTGTCTTCTCGATCGTCGAATACTTGCTCCGACCCTCCCATGTGATACTCGAACTTTTCTTGCGTGTGACCGTAATTAAACACGCAGCGAAGAAACGCCGAGTGCGAACTGACGATAATCTCTTCTTCTTCTTCTGTATCTGCTTTTTTCTCAACTACCCATTCGAAGAATTTCCTCGCCCTATCCGCGCACTTATACAGCGAAGCGCTCTCTCTGTGCATCGTGTGCTCTTCCTCGGATCCGCACCTCTCGATCCAATACTGCCACAAAGGATCTTCCTCGTCGTTTTCCAACCGAGAGAAATCCACGCTCGCGCCAAACTCTTCCTTCAACTCGGACGTCGTCCTCCGAATATCGCACTGATAGTTGACCGTTTCCCGCAACTCCTCTAAAGCGACGTATTTTTCCGTAATCATGTGCGACTCTTTATCGAAACATAAACGCGCGGTTTGCACGCACCTCGTCATCGGCGACGTCGCCACCGTCATCTTCTTCTTCGATTTTGACTTCTTTTCCAACAACAAAGGCTGCGCTTTCGCCAACTTCTCGCACTGCTGTATACCAAAATCCGTCAATCTCGCGTCCTTATGTTTCGGATCGTTGTATTCTCTGGAAACGTTGTGCGTCCCTTCCGCGTGGCGTAAGAAATGTAAAGTCACGTATCTCGCCTTTTCGTTTATGCCGTGTTTCGCTTTCGGTCGCAACGTAAACGTTTTACTTTTAGTAGTATTCTTTTTATCCTTCCCGTCGTTCACATCGTCATCATTTTCATAATCAGTTGTGGTGGTCATCCTCGCGTTGTTGTTGTTGTTTTCGGTATTTTGTGCTGCTGCTCTTCGTGGCAAATTCCTCCTTCTCGAGAGGAAATTGTTTTTTTTTGAGTGGTAATAAGAGTAGTCGCAGTATAAGCGTCTGAATGATGATGATGATGATGATGATGAGAAAGACGATGTCTTCAACAACGCAGTCTTCATCTCTTTTCTGAGGAGAAAAAAAAACGACAACCGAGAAAATTTTGACTTTTTGGTCGAGAATTTTAAGAGCGAAAAAAGCACAAGACACACACGATTTGAGCCACAAATGCGCTTAAAAGAAGACCAAGAAAAAGCAGAAAAAGGAGGAAAACACACACTCCAAAGCCCCTCATATTATACAAAGCATCTTCTCATCATGGCACCGTCTAAAAAAGGAGGCAAGAAAGAATCGAAAACGGGCGCCGCCGTGCGCGTTTTGGACGACGCCGAGGAGGATAAGATTCAGGTATTGTTGTTAGTTTTATTGTTGTGGTGTTGTTGTTGTTCTTCGTCAATCCGAGAGCGATTGATGATTTTTTTTTCGACGGCCCTTTCTTTCTTTCTTTTTGCGGCGGCGTGATGAGATGTGTTTTTATCTTCATCATCATCATCGAAAGCATTAGTATTCGTGTACTCACCAAAACTCTTTTAAAACAATATTAAAAACTTCACAGGTTTCACCGGAACAACGCAAACTCGCTTTGGAACACAAATCGAACGGGAACGCCGCGTTCACGAAGAAAAAGTTTTACGAAGCGGCTTCGGAATTTACCAAAGCCATCGATCAAGACCCGTACGACCACGTGTTTTACTCGAACAGATCCGCGTGTTACGCCGCGTTGGACCAACACTCGAAAGCGTGCGCAGACGCGCGAAGATGCGTGGAATTGAAACCAGACTTTGTGAAAGGGTACTCTCGATTAGGTTTTGCCTTGTACAAGTCAGGATTCTTCCACGATTCTATCCACGCGTATACGCAAGGGCTCACGTTGGACCCGAAGAACTTGGCGTTGATGGAAGGCATGGGCGAAGCCAAGTTGGCGCAAAAGAAGAAGATTGAAGAAGCCAAGTTGGCATCGAAGATGAACAACGCGACTTTGGACGAATACGTCATCGGTATCGATTTAGGTACGACGTACTCGTGCGTTTCCGTGTGGAAGGATGGCGAGGCGCACGTCTTGTCCAACGCCGAAGGCGACAGAACGACCGCGTCGTGGGTTTCCTTCACCGAAGCCGGCAGAGTTGTCGGTGAATCCGCCAAGAGGCAAGCCGCGCAAAACCCGAAGAACACTTTGTTCAACATCAAGAGAATTATCGGGAGACAGTTCTCGGAGATTGGCGAGGATATTAAGCACATGCCGTTTGAGATCAAGGAAGGTCCGGGAGGTAAGCCGATCATCGTCGTCGAAGACCCGACCCAAAACAACGAAAAGAAGGAATTTGCCCCGGAGCAAATCTCCGCGATGGTTTTGCAAAAGATGAAAGCCACGGCCGAAGGCCAGTTGGGTTGCGTCATCAACAAGGCGGTCATCACTGTCCCGGCGTACTTTTCCGACGCGCAAAGAAGACAAACCAAGGACGCCGGCCAAATCGCCGGCTTGGAAGTTTTGAGAATCATCAACGAGCCGACCGCGGCGGCGTTGGCGTACGGTTTGGATAAGAGAGAAGGCGACGATGGTGAAATCATTAAAGATCAAACTATTTTGGTCTTTGATTTGGGTGGTGGTACCTTTGATGTTTCCTTGTTGCACTTGCAAGACGGCGTCTTTGAAGTGTTGGCGACGGCTGGCGACACCCACTTGGGAGGCGAAGATTTCGACGAATCCTTGATGGCGCACGTCCAAAAGACGTACCCGAACGCGGACTCCATCTTCAACGACGACAAGTCCAAACGCAAGTTGAGAACCGCGTGCGAAAAAGCCAAGAGAGAGTTGTCCATCACGCAATCCGCCAAGTTGGAATGCTTCGTCGGCGAACACGAGGTGAACATGACCATCTCAAGAGACGAATTCAACAAGGTGAACGAGGCGACTTTCCAAAGATGCTTGGAAGCAGTCAAGAGAGTCTTGGCCGATGCTGGCAGAGACAAATCATTGGTGAATGAAATTGTTTTGGTTGGCGGTTCCACTCGCGTCCCGAGAGTCCAAGAGATTTTGACGGAATACTTCGACGGCAAGCCGTTGAACAAATCCGTGCACCCGGACGAAGCCGTCGCGTACGGCGCCGCCGTGCAAGGTGCCATCTTGGCCGGCGTCCGCGACAAGCAAACCTCCAAGGTTTTGTTGATGGACGTTGTCCCGTTATCTTTGGGCGTCGAGTGCGAAGGCAGACACTTTGCGAAAGTCGTCAACAGAAACACCTCCATCCCGTGCAAAAAGAAGTCCGAGTTTACCACGGTGTACGACAACCAAACGGAAATCGACGTCAGAATCTTCGAGGGTGAACGCATGTCCACGGACGGCAACCACTTATTGGGCGAATTCCAAATCACCGGCATCGAAAAAGCCGAACAAGGCGTCCCCAAAATCGACGTCACTTTCGAAGTCAACACCAACGGTTTGTTGACGGTAACCGCGAGAGATCGCGTCACCGGCTCCGAAGCGAACGTGTCTTTGCAACACGACAGAGGACGTTTGACGCCGGAAGAAATCGAAAGAATGTGCGCCGAAGCCGAAGCTATGAGAGAGGAGGACGAAATGTTGCAAAAGCAACGCGAAATCGACGGCTACATGGATTAATAATAAATAGAGATTAATTAATTGATTGTTGCAGCGAGAGAGAGATGAAGAGAGAGTCAGAGAGAGATTTTTATTTAGCTTTATAAAGAAGAAGAAAACAGAGAAGGGATTTTATTAATACATATTATTACACAATACGTATATACCAAGCACTGAACCGATAATGAAACACTTCTGACTTCTATGCATCTCTCGAGCGCTCGACGAAGTATTAGACGTTTTTTGTTCTCAAGAGGGCAACACAAGAAGCCAAAATCTTCATAAAAATTGCGCTTTACACGTTAGAATAAAATGGCAGAAAACGCGAGCAAAGGAGGATCAGGCGGAGGATTCTTCGGCCGATTGACCTCGTTCGGCGGTGGCAACGCAGGGGTGCGTTCTTTATATCTCATCTTTATCTTCTCAAAGTCTTCTTTGGTTTCGTTCGTAAACATTTTGATTCGAAATCCGCTTTTTTCCCCCCGCGTTGATGAATTCTCACGATGCGCAAAACAGCGCGAGATGGTGGTCGTTCTCTTCACATCGGGATGAGTCTGACCTCTCTCTCTCTTTTTCTCGAACAACTTTAACTCAAACAGAACGAACCGAGGAAGAAAGTGACCAAAGCGAAACTGGGGAACGACTCTGAATTTTACTACGACGAGACGCTCAAAGCGTGGGTGGACGGCTCCGATCCGAACGGGAA